>Ga0209671_1002266_pt1 | contig 17408 bp, 9 predicted proteins | sample WorMetHERISLAND2_2_FD_187401 | JGI IMG/M metagenome (GOLD analysis project Ga0209671, IMG submission 187401) | Marine gutless worms symbiont microbial communities from Max Planck institute for Marine Microbiology, Germany - Olavius geniculatus... | ecosystem: Host-associated > Annelida >...
TCGCAATGCAGTCACTGAGCCAGGCAGCACCATGCGCTGCCTGGCTCAGTGACTGCATTGCGATTGGCTGAGGCCGTGGTTGAGGTCAACGTAATGGCGGTTGATTGGCTGGCTAATTTTAGCGATGACAGAGTTACGACAAATCATCTTCCAAAATTCGGATACAATGTTTTTACGACAATCTTACAACATCGTAACTTGTTGATGTACGACAAAAATATAACAAAGTTGCGAAGATTTTACGATTGTCGTACAATGTTTGGTAAATTAAGCCCCTAGTTGTGTGCTGGGCACTGGAAGACCATGTGTTTAGCTATTTCTTCAACACCACTCCAGCGGGGACATGTGGCCAACAATAGCGTGATTATTATATATCCCACCACATCTTAAATGCATCTCTACACTACCTTGTGAAACACAAACGAAATATGAATGTATAACGATAATAACAAACATTTAAGGAAATGGAGAAAAAACACTTCAGACCAACATTGTGGTGAATGGTCTGTATGACACTAAACTGTGTGGGTCTAACACAGTCTAGTGTCATACGGATCATTCATCGCAATGTTGGTCTGAAGTGTTTTTTTCATTTACCTAGATGTTTTAATATCGTTAGTTGTCTTTTTCTTACATTTATATTTCACAAGGTAGTATAAAGATGCATTTACGGTGTGGTGGGATATCGAATAATCACATTATTGCAAATTGTCTGCAGAGTGCGCCAGTGAAAGAACTTAGAAAATCGGTTAATAATTAACAAAGATATGGACAAAAGAAAAGTGGCACATTTTTTATCGGCCCACGGTGCAGACAATCTAAATTAAAACAAACTGCTTTAGCTCACCATCAGCACATCTGAAGATGGAATAACAGTAGGTATATCTGGCATCTGATAAATGGGAGGAACGTTGGCATACTGTATGCCGTGATGTACATATCTGATTTTATATGCTAAGAAAAAACACAGCAATGCTAGAAAACATGCAATAAATAACTGTAACACTGTAGTGCATTCACATGACATTGTATTAGAATCATAGTAATAATATTATATATTAAAACTTGCTTGGCCGGCTGTAAGATCATTTAATGTTATATGACTGAACATTAACAGTGACATTCTGCATTGGTTTATACATAGTTATGTACACGTTGATAAATTCACTCAATTACTACAGGGCAATTCCAAGCGTCACGGACGAACAAACAGACACGTTTTATGACACAGTACTTTGTTATAGCAGTACACAATTTTACAAAACCTTGCGTATCTCATGCAACACTTATGCACTCAGAATGCCACATCTATAGGGAAAATATCCTACACAGAACTATTGCAGAGCCGTGAATTGAAATTGCACTGTCACGGACAAACATATCTGCTAACCTATTTTGACACATAACACAGTCACAGCAACAGATTTTCAATCGGTGAGGTCAAGTTTCGCTAAAACTTTAGTCTAAGACTAAAGTCTTAACTTGACTTTGGTCTAAGATCAAAGTCAAATAAAAGTCAAGACCAAAATCAGCTGGCAATTTCCAATGTTAAAAGAATACAATTAAGCCTTAGCTTGATTAAATGAATGTCCCAGTTCATTATTTGAGCATAATATTTACTTTTTTTGTAGTAAAATAAAGTGTGGTGTCTAATAAATAATAGGCGTTTTGTTACTTACTACTTACTGGTGTTAACTCAGCAGACAGCACCCGTGTAAATCATGACGTCATCGCTGGCTTGCATTGCTGAAAATATTGCACAGAATTCCCTTTATATGCAGAAAATGGCCATATAGGTAAGAAAATTAATACTGCATACATCAGCCGATTAATATAAGCCTGGAAAACACTTATATAATATTAATTAACTAATGGTATTAATGCAGTTATTTGACCGGCCGTTACGAAAAAAAGATGGACGACCAGATGCGAAAATCAAGTCTAAAGTCAAGTCGAAAGTCAAGACTAAGGTCACGCCCAGCTTGTAGATAAGCGAAAGTCAAGACCAAAGTCAAGATGACCAAAGTCAAGACTAGTCTAAGACTAGTCTCAGACCAAAGTCTTAGCGAAACTTGACCTCACACAATGTATCAAGCACCTGCAATAAACACCAATTCGCAAAATAACAACTTAGCTCTGATAGGCAATGCACACAAACGAATTTTATCTAAACTTGATAACAAACAAACACAAATGTACATAATTAAGACAATAATTCGACAAAGAATACTTGGTGCCACCACGCTTGCCAATGCGTCTGTCCCTGACATTCGGAAAAACCGATCTCACAGCTTTGCCAAAATCAGACATGCTGATGACGCTAAACTGATGATCACAGGCAAATGCTCTACAACACATTATTACAACATAATGGATTGCTAATGGTAATAAGAAAAGCCCAGCTAATGCAAAGGGAATGTGCAACAGCGGTGCATGTTTGAAAGCCCAGTAAAACAAAATCAGTCACCAGAGGGTGCCAAACGACCAGTGGTTAATTATCTATAGCGTTTTACTTGTACTCACCAGACGGCGTGACCTGTCTCACTCTGTCAACGCCGTATCGGCTGGAAATCGCAAATTTTCCTTACCCCCTCTCATTTCGCGCCTTTGTTTGGGGTGACCCCCTTCTAATTTAAGGAAAAGCTTTATTGCTCCTGAAACTAGAGTCCTCCAGGCAGCAGATGGTAAAGAATTGGTGATTCTAGCTTGCACCGTTTTTGACTGATCCACCCGTGTGACAGACAGACGGACAGAATTGCGATGGCTAAGACGCGCTGAAAGCAGTACCTGCTTTCGCGCGTAAAAACTGCCCAACATAAGCTAGGTTCAATATCAATAACGACTATGAAAAAAGTATGCAGTAACATAATTGTTACCTGTATTTCTCATACAGTTCCTGCTTTGTTAAGTGAGCATCTTCATTTTCTTTTAGGTGAGTCTTAAGCCAATTATTTACAACCTGGTTGTTGGTGTTGTCTTTATCCACCGGCCTATAAAACACCGAGTAGATACATTAACTCACAACTGAACAATATAATGCAGTAATAAACAGCTGCAATATCAAGAAAAAAATCCCAGCATAGCCGACCGTACTTGTTGTCAGTGATCTTCAAGGTCATCAAAGGTCAATGATATTCATTTCATCTGAAAGAGCGTGTGCCACTTCCTATTAGTGATTAATAGTAACCTTGGCTGTATCTCTCACCGTTTCCAAGACAGGGCCAGTTTTCCGTTGAATTTCCTACCCCCCATCCATTCACCATCCAAATTTGAAAATGTTCCCCTTGCACTAGATCGCTGAAACTTTGCATGCCTGACTTTAAGGCCCAGGGCTAATTATCTGTGTAACAAAATTTTTCCCTATGACCCAACACTTAGTCACAATACATCTGTTACAGACAGATGGACGACAACCATGCCAATAGCTCGATTGTTACTTAAGTACGATCGGCTAAAAACTATCACCAAGTGCTAGGCTGAGAAGAGAAATGCTAATGTAACACTGGCACACTAGGCCACGCTGTGAAACAGCCTGATTTGTGTGATGTCCCCAGCTGCATGTTTGGTTTGCCACTCAAACCACAAGATGAGCGACCAGCACATACATGTCAAGAAAAAATGTGTAGCGAAATAAAAAAAACTAACAGATGCCATAATGTCAGAAAGATGGTTCATGTCCAACTGGAAAACCAGTATAAACATGTTTCAGCAGGGTACATGACATTTGGGCACCGCCGTTTGGGTGCCGCTGTTTGGGCGATCACCATTTGGGCGTTGAGACGTTTGGGCACCGGACGTTTGGGTGCCATGCTTTGTGACTGGCACATTATTGAAATTAGCTTAATTTGCATATTGTTTGAGTTAAAATCGTAAGTTGGCAAAAAAGCAAGTTTGTGAATCTGATTTTTATTAGCTCTGCAATACTTCCTACGGGAATTAGCAGTAATTGTTGCCATTATCCATTGTTGTTTGTCGTCGCCGTGAAGTGACAAAGCAGACCATTGTTTTCTGAGTAAATGCTCGAGTAAATTTCGTGTAATTTGCGTGTGAATTACGTGTTATATGCTAGTCAATAGCATGCATAATTTTCAAAGCCTATTAACAGCAGTGTCATGGATTGGCACCCAAACGGCGGCACCGAATTGTCACAAGTGCCCAAATGTCCTGGCCCCAAGCAGTGAGCGCCCAAACAATAGCACCCAAATGGCAGCGCCTAAATGGCGGAGCGCAATGTGCTGCTCCGGTTTCAGCTCTCAGTTCTTGACGGTTCAATATGTCATTATTACTAGCACTAGCGATAAGTTTACACATACTACTAGTTACAAATTAGTTACAAATAATAAGTAATGCTTGAAATTCTATTTCTTGTTTGTGAAACAAAAAAAAATACACTAAAGAAAAGTTGTCACCAAATTTACTCACGCAGTCTGCAGCGAATGAAGAAAAGACCCAGTCGGAAGTTTCAAATAAAGCAGAAGCTTTCCAATGTCAGACAATTTATTTACATTCTCCTACAATAACAATAAAAAAATCACACAACCATTAGTATATAATTACAAAAAAAGTCAAGTGGCATGCACAAAAGAATTCAGCTGCTATTTTTGAACAAAGTTGTCATGATATATATCGCAATGATATATATCACTGATATACCGTATTTTCTCCATTATTTCGCACGGCTAAAAATAAATAAATTTCTCAGTGTTCGAATTATTAGAAGTAAAAAAAATAATTACTGAAAAGCCTGTTCGAATTATTTAGAATAGCCTACTGAAAACGCCCACAATGTTCTCTAGCAGTGTGTGGCCAATACAACTGCAACCCGTGCCCCACGAGGGCATGAGGGCGTCTGCAGCAGGGCTAGTGTGGATGACGAGCGAGCGTCCATCATTTGTGAATGAGACAGTTGTACGGTCAGCATTAGTGACGTGCGGACTAGGGATGCGTCTGTCCACAAACGCAGATCTACAGGATTTTGTGACGACTGACGAGTTTACTTTTCTTATAACTGCTAACGGACTTTGGAAAACATGTTTAACTTCTGTCTTGTTTAGCAAAATGCATTACCAAGCCCTCTACTGCTATTATTTTGTTTCATTATACTGTAATCTGCTATACGTGGATCTTTGGTCAAAATCGCGGACTGATGTGGACTCGAAATTTTGGGATCCGCAAATTCTCTCGTCAGCACTCCTGCAGCAGGTAACTGAAAGGACCCCGGGCGGCTCGGATGATCTCTGCTTGCTAGGTATGCCCTGGGGCTGTCTCCCCCCCCTCCTTAGTCCTTACGTCCAGCATCATTCCCAGTGTTAATTGGTCTAACACGTGTGCAGGGAAGTAAACAACACACAGCTATTGTTCGCGGTATCAAGCCTTGCAGTTTATTGCACCTGGACTTGACGTGATTGAATTATTAGAACCAGGTGTTCGAATTAATAGAAGTAAAATAAATAATTATTTTTTTTTTTAAATTTAGGTGTTCGAATTACTAGAGTGTCCGAATTAATGGAGGAAATACGGTATATCCGATATATATTAGGGTGCATCAAATGCCAACATAGTAGAAATTAAGTGCAGCCCTATGATTTATGTGTTCCTTTTATGAAATTTACATACTGTGTAAAATATCACCAAAATATGACAACTCCTATGGGGTCCACATGAGACATGAAATTTGCTCTGATGCCAAATTTTCCGGTGTTTTTGGTAATTTTCATTGGGACTGAAAAAGGCTTTTGCTGTCTTTTACTAATGCATAGTTCTTACCAGAATGGTCCACAAGACAGTTTAATTCTGTTCTACTCTATTCCTTAGGTCTCAGCCAGACACAACAGCTTACACAGTATTTTCAAAAATATCGCAATATTTTCCAACCCTGTTTTTGAACCCTTCACACTAAACAGAGCAACACCCATCAAAAGAGTGCAGGTTATCTACTATCTAGCAACACAATCACTCAGTAAAAAAGCCACAATAAATGAATTTACCAAGATAAACAAATGTAAATCAGCTTACCAAAATGGTCTTGATAACATCCATTGCATCTGAGCTAAACACACAATTAAAATAAATATTAGTTCAATGTGCATAGAAAAATGACAATATGTAAAAAAATAACAGTTTAAAGAAACAAATTATGCATCTAATGACATATTCAACACTGCTATATATCAAGCTACCACAATCACATCTCAAACATATAAAGTGCTCAGTGAATCAAAAAATATGATGAGAATTCCAGTAAATATATTAACATAAACTTGACTGTAACCATTTTACATTACACAATACAAAAACCAATGAGATTAGTTCAAGACAAATGACAGTTACTTCGTCAAAAATTATAAGCAACTTTAAAAACCAGTAGATTGCAAAATATAATAATACCTTATCGTCTTTTCAATATCGTCCTTCATGCCATCAAACAAGCACTCAGTGCTTTCCATAGTTCTATCTGAACTACAATAAAAAACACACAAAAATACCAGGAATGTGCACGAGACCTTTCAAACCAAGATCGAGACAAGACCGAAAATGCATGTCTCCGAGACTTGACACGAGATCAAGACATTGGTAATATGTCACATTTATGCACTTGTAGATATGAGCACATCGACATCATGTGTTGTCGTCATCAAGTGACAAAGCAGACCATTGTTTTTTGAGTAAATGCTCATTGTCCGTTAATTACAGGCTGATAAATCAGTGACTGAGTGATTAGTTGAAGCTATCTCACAAGAGTCATATACACGTAAATACTTCTCAGCATAATTAAGCTGATGCTTCAGTTATTACCTTAGATCAGTCACATACACTGTAGTAATTATAGTAAACGTTATTATCAGTTGGGGCTGGACTGACACCAGATCGAAAATTTTACTTTCAGTCTGGTCTGGGATTGGTGGCAAACTTTATATTCAGTACGGGTTTGACTGAATACTGACACCAGATTATATTGTCATTCCAGGCACTGCTTGTTGGCAAAGTTTATTATGAGTCCAAACCAGACTGCACAGCTGAATAACAATAATATGACACTTAATCACATATGATAGATAGATACTTAATGGCTTCCCCTTCACCCAGCCAGTTCAAGCGAATACTTCTTTGACAGTCTGCACTTAATATCTCGAATGGCTGACGACATAATCACAAATATATGTTGCATGTGCATGACCACTTGTTCGGCTGTTCTACCAGCACTACTAGCAGCAGAAAATGCATTGTTGCAACGACAATTTCAGGTGATGATAGAGCCAGCTGATGCACTGTTGTAGGTGGTATCGTTGTTTCGATTAGCTGAAGCGTTGTCATTTTCATTGCTGTCATCCCAACTTCACGTTCTAGCTTGTCACTTGTGTTCAGACAGTTCTGCAGGTAGCATAAAAATCAGATGCCACAATCAGGTTGGAGAACAGCTATTGCTGGTTCGTAGCGTTGCACCGGCATGTTAAAACTTTGTGCAGTGAGCCTGAATAGCCTACTGTAGCAACTAGACCTGGAATGATAATAACATCTGGTGTCAGTCCAGTGCAGACTGATTATAAATTTTACAAGTAATTATAGTATGAATAAAAACATCCCCAACCGAATCCTAAAAAGGCTAACCTAAGCATAGATGAGCTATGCTAATGCATTGCCGGCCTAGATCGTTATTTAGTGACAGCCAGAGATGTGCGGACTGCGAACACGTCAGTCTGCGGATCCAGATCTGCAGGATTTTTTGCACAAGCGAACGGATGCGAATCTCGTTCTGTGACTAAAATTTGCGGGTGCGGACTGACGTAAATCCTGTTTTGTGACGAGTGTATTTTTTTCCTAACATAACTTAAAAACAGATAGAAGTGGTGTGTGTTGAGACGTGTGTAGCACAGTAACACTGGTATCAGTAAATTGTAATCTGCTATAGGCCTAGTCGCATAGTGGCCTACCTTACATATTAATGACTAGAGGCAGGCCTATTCAGTGCGGACACGGATGGAACGCGGATCCAATATTTCTCTCTTGTTGTGGACACGGACGCTTGGTGTTATTTTCCGTCTGCACGAATGGAAATGTAAGTAAATCTGACGCTAATTTCTGTCTGCCATGTACAAAACTGCATGCACACGTCCACCTAAGTAAATAACAGCACATTTGATGCTATGCTTCTTCCTCATTAATATGATGACAAACATATTGCCTTTTAAATGCGTGCAGGTGCTTTTACGTTTACTAAATGATTGTGTTGTCTTATTTGTATGTTTTTTTCTTCTTTTTTCTTTTAGGGTTCATGTAAGAGGCTCTTGCAGTCCTTTGTGCCATTGTTCAAGCTCTTTCATTATTCATTTTGTCAATGCATTTGTATTTGCTTGACTAAATAAATGATTTGATTCATGGGCGTTGGAAGTGTTTGAAAGTTAGGGGAGCAAGCAGTGGCTGGGGCCATGGCGAGCGCGTGGAGCGCGAGCCTATAACGAGGGTCTGGGGGCGGAGCCCCCAGCGAGGTCCAGGGGCAGAGCCCCTGATGGGGGGTCAGGGGGGCAAAGCCCCCCTGAAGCTGAAAGCTTTTTGGTTCTTGAACGTCCCACGGAGCAGCAAAACTCTAAGATGTCTAAGTCAATTCGACTCAGTCTAACATCGCAGTGCAGAAGGCTCAAACTTTTGGGGGAGCAAGAGCTATGGCCTGCTCTCTCGTGCCAAAAGTTGGGGGAGCAGCTGCTCCCTCTGTTCCATCGCCCATGATTTGATTTGATTTGTAATTCTTAATGTTTAATAATGTACATCAGAACAGCAAATGTATGACTAATTAATGCGCCAGTGGCTTCATAGACCGATGATACGAGTCCACAGCGACTATAGGCGCAACTGTGTCTATATACACTAACTGAAAATAGTGTCCACGCAGTTTTACTTTTTGACCGACCATGGCGGACCGTAAAAAGCGTCAGACTGGCTTACTTGTCCGTCCGCGCGGACGGAAAATAACATCCATGGACGCGGACTGACAGCGGATCCTTGGTCAAAATCTGCGGACTGACGCGGACTAAAAAATTTCAGGATCCGCACATCTCAGGTGACAGCAGGATCTATTTTATTTACAGATTGTGGGCTTCTATATTTGTCTAAGCTGTGGGTGGCCGTGGGTGATTATATTGTGACACCAAGCCAAGCATCAATGGCTAGCGAAGCAATACAGTAATATTACTGTCACATGCGACTCAGTCAGAAAACATGCCATTGTGCGTTGGTTCCAATCAATCCTGTCAATGGTTCGATTATCCTATAAAGAAATGTTAAAATGCAATAAAACAATTATAATTAAAATTATACACACCAACTAATTACCGCATGGGACCACGCAAATATTCACTGTTTAGAGGTGGGTCATGTCGGTATTATCGACCCAGGGACCGAGTACCTAATACCGATATCTGTGAGGGGACCAAACAAGTATTCGAGAACTCAGTCGTGCTGCCGCTGCGGCGATGAAAAAAGTGAATGGCGACTACGGGTAATTGGAGGCATTTAAAAGAGCTGAGCTTTAATTATTGATGATGATGACGATGATGATGATGACGAGTTTGGAAACGTAGCGAGTCAAGTCAACTGGTGTTGAGTTGGACTTAAACTTAGTAGCAACTGACAATCTTATTTGTCTACGTTTCATCTAAAAACATATTAATTTATTACATTAATAATAATTATTATTTTGTTACTCATTGCCCAATGCTCTATAGTGTCATTCTCACCTCACGTCACGCTATGGGCTGGTTGGTTTCGGTTTTTTTCGGATACTTTCTTACGTTTTTGCTTGTGTGGCTTAGATTACACTTGGACCATAGTATAGACCAGCTCCAGATGCCGCCATCGACTATAGCTGTTCACGGTTGACAAAATGCAAGCGCGCACTAAAATAACTAAAAGAACTAAAAGAAACAGGGGCGGTCCTAACAACTTCTTTTTGGTTTTTTGGTTTTGCATATAATTTAGTCGGCAGGACCCTCAAACTGGGGCATCGCACCGACGGACTGTGGTGTGTGAACAACTTGCCAAAGGTTGAGAGTGCAGTGGTTAGGGACCGAACCCCGACCTCGCGGTCATTGGGTCGGACACGCTAACCACTAGACTATCAAGCCACACCAATGCACACAGTATATATAAATAAGTCACTTTTGTGGCCTTCCAGAAACTATAGAACACTATCTCATCGAGTGTACAAGAAACAACATATCACAAACAGTCAAAAAAGTCCGTGTTGAACACAAACTCCAGTTTGATCTGCGAACAATACTATGCTCAGCAACTGTTATAAAAGCCATTTACCGGAGTATCCAGCGACCACTTTAGAATTTGAAGACATTGTCTACTCTTGAGGGATAAACTCTACGCATTACAATCCGTAATGACGCTGACAGTCTTCGATACTATATAGCGTCGTTAAATAATCCGACTCCAGTCCAGTAACTATGCATTGCCGGCCTAGACTGACATATCTCGGTATCGCAACATATCGAAAATTTTGGTAACGATCCTATACGACCACGACTATATAATTAATACCGAATATTTTAATATATTGACCCATCTCTAGCTGATTGTGTTTGTGTTCTACGTATTTCCGGAGTTAGGTGCTGTTATGATAAATTATAAATAAAGTGCATTGATTTGTGTTATTTCGATTCATTTTACATATTACGTGGTATATATTATATTTGAACGTATCACGGTGCTTTTCGGAAAGCTGTTTTTGTAGCTAATTTACGATAGTAGTGTGCAGAATCAGGCTGCACTTGGGTGACTGCAGCCCCCCATTTTGCCATACTATGTACAGCTGTGATTATCCATACTGGATTCTCATTTCTCTGGACAAAACCTTGGCGTTTAAGTAGATCGTCTGCAATGACGTCATGGTCTAGCAGGCAGCCAAGCACTAGGCTAGCAGGCTAGCACTGGCCGTCTGAGCAGATGACGAGGCAAGATGGCCGTCGTTTAGTTAGTGTCACATTGTTATTATAATCGTTTCTTTTGCCAATACTAGACGTCGTACAGCATATGTAGACGAATCAGCAGCTGGGATGGATTTGGTGAACAGGTTGGAATGTTGTTTTTGTTTGAAATGTTGCGATTGGTTATATCCCACCCGGCCGCCAGTTTACTGGCCATAGTGGATTTATGCTGTGTCTATAACACGGCTTAGAACTAGGCTACCCCCATCTACATGGGGCAGTGGTAAAGTGCGAGGCTTGAGGTGCGAGGAGGGTATAGTGCAAGGGAACGTGCAAGGAATTCGTGCGAGGATTGGGGTAATTAGCGAGGTGACGTGCGAGGCCCAGTAGGCCTATTGTGCACTATAGGTGAGGAACAGTGAGTAACAGTCGACATCAAGGCACGGACCAACCAAGCACCATTCATGGTGTCAGATAGGCCTACAGTGTAATCAAGACGTTCGTTTTATGAAAGAAAAATTATTTAATTTCAAATAGAAACGCAATTGTCAGTGCTCACACAAAACTCAATTTAAAAAGTTATGATGCCCAAAGGAAATTGTTGTCATCAGTAGGATAATATTGTGATGCATCTAGGTCACAAAGGAGGACAGATGCACCTTCATACACTTTGGCATGGATAGCATTTCTATGAAGCAGAATTTTTAGTAGGCCTAATCTGCTGTGATCGATTAAATATAGGCCTATTTAATCTCAAGTACCCTCCCAATTTTTGCATATCTTTGTGTCACACACCATTGCAATTTATTTAGGTCGCCTAGGCCTAATTCTGCTAGTTACGGTGGTCCACATTTCTTGATTTTCAAAATATAAATTTCTACAATGTGCACCAGTGGCGTAGCAAGCCCAATGGCTGCTCAGTGCGGACTTAAAGATTGTCGCTCAGTGGCGGATCTAGGCTTCAACCAAGGGAGGGGTTGGAATATCCTTCCCCTCACTTTTCTCCCTTTTTTCCCTTTCTCTCTCTCTCTTCTTCTTCTCATCTCTTTAATTCCTTCCTCATTTTTAGTCCGCCCGGAAGCGATAGCTTGCGGAGCGGACTTAAGTTTTAGCCCAGATGTTTTTTTTCCGACAGCGAGATCTCCGAGATGCATGGGCCGACTGGCGTGAAATTTTGCACGATGGTTAGTACTAGGCCCTATTTTATAATGCCGGTCCAAAATTTTGGGGGCCTTGCCCAAAAAAATTTCGGGGACCAAAAACATGCAAAATTTACCCCGATTTCGGACGACTTCGAGGTTCGGCGGTGAATATCTCCGAAACGGATGAATATATTCAAAATTGGATTTTTATTCCGTCTACCGCAATTCCTCCTGCGTTAGGCGAAACAAGTCCAGTGAAGTTTGGTCCAGTGACCTTGGAGATCTCGATGTTGAATCGTACCCACCCAAAGTGCATTTTTCGGAAGACCATATTTCGGGCCCTAAGGGGTGCTGCGCCCCCAAATTTTTACAAGCGCTAAAGAATCACCAAGTCTTACTAGCGCACCTCCCACCAGAGACGGGGGCCCCTCTTACAACTTTTTTCAAAAGGGGGTCAAAAATTGGCTTAAAATGCAATAAAGGAGCTCTTATAACTTGGGAGTTAGAGGGTGTAGCCCGACGAAACTTTGGCACTTGACGCGGCTCTAGGTTGGGGTGTTAACGCAAGTACCACTTTTGGGGGCACCACCCCCCTTTAAAATTTGGGAGGGCAAAAAACGTCAAAAACTTAGTACGTTTTACGACAACTTTCGAGTTTGAGCCAGATATCTCTGGAACCGATGAAGATAGTGACAAAATCTAAACGGCGTTGACGAGAAGGATCCTTTGTGTGTTGAACAAAAAAAAATTTGTGAAATTCCGTCCACTACGAACAAAGTTATAGGGGCTCATGTTGACCTACTCTAAGTCGACAATGCTTGTTCGGCGTATGCCAATGCATTGGAGTTTGGGCCACGTGACTTTGATGCCGGGATAATTTTACCCCCCTCCTCTAATTTTCCCCAATCTGACTTAGGGCGCCGGGCAGACTCACGTTGGGCTTTGCCCCAAATTTCTAGTTTTTTTTTCTCTCTTCTTCCCTTAGAAGTAGAACCTTTTAAACCTAGCAGAGAGGTTTGGGGGAGTGCTGTGAAATCGAATTTGGTGCACGCCCCAGTAACAACAGAGCAGGGTGATAGGAGCATCAGAGCAGTAGACCCACCTGCTGCCTGGCAGGATTTTTTTTACAGTTATACAAACACCATCTGCCACTGCTCAGGGAGATCTTCCATTCTAGCAACTGTTATCCAGTAGTCCATGCACTGCTATCACCAGTGGCTTAACTATTCCTCCCCAAATCTGGAGTCAAAATTTGGTGCAATTTCCCCCCCCAGTTTTTGGGCTGATGTTCCCCAAATTTCTGACTCAAGTTTTCTCTCCATTTTGGGCTTTCTTCCCCCTCTAAGGAGAAAGTTTTGTAATTGTGTAGTTTGCCCAGTGAAAAATATGGGGGAAGTAAAAATAGGGGTGTATAATCAGGCCCGTCGAGAGCCACAGTGAGGCCTGGGGAAACATTCTTGCAGAGCCCCCAAGCACTTTCACGGGGCCCGTCTGGGGAGAAAATTTTTGAATTTTTTTAAAAATGGTACATTCTGGAATACTTTATAAATTTCTGGCTGATGGCGGGACTCCCCAAATGTCACGGGGCCCGGGGTAGCTAACCCCCCCACCCCACCGTCTCGACTAGCCTGTGTATAATGCCTTGCCAAAAATCAATGTGAGAATTGGCGGACACCAGCTATCAAGAGCCTTCAAATATTGCTGGTTGTTAGGATGCTGCACTGGAAGACCAGTACCTGATACCTAGTATGTGGTGAGCTGGTCTACTATACATTTTCCCAGGGTAGACTATAGCAGCTACTGCACACCAGCCAGTGTGGGTGGTGTCCCAGGTACAGCATGGCTAGGCCCAGCTTCCCAGGCACCAGTTAGAGAGACGGTCTGCTTCATGAGGTGTACAGCAACCTAGTACTGTATGCAGTAGGCCTACTCATTACAGCATTATACTGTTGACCCACAACTGCATCAGCTTTTGCAGTCTGCAGATGCTTTTGTGAGTCTCCTTGTTGATACCAAGTAGTATCATTTTCTTGTCCACCGCCTGTCAATCAAAGTCGATTAGCCGTCGCACCTGGCGGCCGCAGGGCCCTATTGCCTAATCCATTGAGTCGTGAGTCGTTCCCGCGTGTTCAGAATCAAACTTTGAGGAATCTATTTATAGCCAACCAATTGCGTACCGCCTTGCACGCTCCCTCACACTATACCCTCCTTGCACCTCGCACTTTACCCGACTCCACCTACATGTACTTGCTGTCTCTTAGCAGAAAACTGCCTAGTGCAAACAGTACTTGTGGTGGGGGTTATGATATGATAGCTATGCTGAATGATTTGCACTGGAAAATGGCAGGCAACCTGCCAGTTTAATGTGATGCATAAGCTGAAAGGAACTAAAATGTTTTAAACGGAAGTAAAATAATATGTTGTAATGAACGAGAAAATCTAGCTAACGCAAAGGGAACGTGCGACAACAGTGCATGTATGAAACCCCACTGCAATAAAATCTAAGCTCACCAATCCCAGCAATTGACATTCGACACGATGATTATGAAGCTAGTATCTATAGCGTTTCATTTACTTTCATTAGAGAGCATAACCGGTCTTGTGCAACCAAAAGTAAGATAACAACCTTTTAGGGGTACCCCTATTTGATGCCCTCCTGTGCAGGCCTCTTTGAACCTAGGGGGTCGAGACTTGGGCCGTTGAAATTTACGCTTGTTGCTGAAAATTTTATGTGCAGGTTGTCTTGGTCTATCTCTAGTGATTTTGGCGCATTTCGTTCTTGAAATGTGTCTTGCAGCCCAAAATGGCCGAAAAATTTATAAGAACTCTTATTTTGGCATTCAAGATCATCCAAAGTCATTGCTTTCCATGTCAATCAAAAGCACATGTGTGACTTTCTGTTAGTGATTAATAGTAACATTGGCGCTGTCTCGCACCATTTCTGAGATACGGCAACATAATGGCCCAAAATTGCGAATTTTTCCTACCCCGTCACATTTAGCATCGTCACTCAAGGTGCCCTCGTTCGAATTTATAGAAAAGCTTTACGGATTTGGAAAGTAGAGTCTTTCAGGCAGCCGACAGTAAAGATTTGGTGATCTTAGCTTGCACAATTTTTTGACTGATTCACTCATGTGACAGGCATACGGACAGACAGGCAGAATTGCCATGGCTAAGACGTGCTGTAGCAGTTCTTGCTCTCACGCGTGAAAATTTATTGTAATTAGCTTATAACGAAGATCATACTGAAGGGCAGCATGGCTGAAAAATTGGTCCGAAAGTCCTAGGTTTTTAGGTTTTGTAGGTTTTTTGTTTGTTGTGAAATTTATTACATATTACATTCTATTTCATATTTATTGTGATTTTTGAGTTATGCTGTCAGTCTTGTTATTATGTTCTTCACTCATAAGAGGGTGTATAAGACTTTTTCTTGGGTCATAATTTTGTTTACTGCGTTTATTGGACACTAAACCGGAAAAACCTTTAAAAATGCAAAAAACCTTTAAAAACTTTGAATATCTAACAATTTGATTTAATAGCTAGGTTTTTCCTGCTCTGCTTCTAGAAGTGAATGTGATTATTCCTAGCGGTGTCATTGTCTATGAAATGGAAAGTCTTGTTATGTAAAATGTAATGTCCAGCAGGTTGACATGTGTGTTGGCCGGCTAGTACACATCTTAGTTGACCAATGTCAGCTTGCCTGGCATGGCATATGTAAACCATAAAAATCCAGAAACAAGTTATGAAGAGATTATAGTCGTGGCCAGTAGTCCACTGTTTTTTGCATCACCATTTATATCAAGCACTGAAGAAGCCAAAAATCTCTTTGCATCAATTGCTGTTTTTTCCAAGCCAGCCATAATTATCATGGGTCAAATTTCATGAACTTGGCATGATTTTAACCAATTCTGTAGCATCTAGCCAGCCTCCAGCATTCCACTGAGACAGTTTTTGTCACAAAAGGATTTACGTTGAACATGAAATATGTAAATTAAGGCCATATAAGCTGAAAGCCATGTAAACTGAGTAAGTTGCAGTTGCATTACTGAAGATTATGCAACTTAATTTGGCAAGCAGAAATGCATATGTTACTTATATGTCATTAAAAATTGTTTTTTTCTCAAGTATTTTTATAGCATACCTACATATACTTCTGTTGATACTTGTTTTTTGTTTGATGTTGCTTTTTAGATTTTTTTGGTGATATTTTCATCATGAAGGTTAGTATTATTTCTGCACACTAGTTAGACTTTCGAATAAGGAGTGTGATTTGTGCAAAGTTTTCTGTCATCGATTCAATGATTGCAGTTTCGAGTACATCTAGAAGTTGCATCCAATAACAACACGCAGTCACGGTTGGTGTTTAGGATTAAATTAGAGACAAAGACATGGCTGCTGTCAGTGTAAATTTAAGTATAGAGTTAGCGAAATGAGTGCTCATTGTGAATTTTTACATGAGTATCCGTCAAAGCATAACAACTCCATTTTGCAGTTATTTTTAGCCATTGGAAACCAGCTGAAAAACATTTTGCACTACAACTTTTTTGTTTTTGCAGTTTCAAACGTGAAACATTCAGTGATTGTATATTGTGTATTTGTGTGTAGCGATTGTCAAATGAACGGCGTGGAGATCTTTCTGATTCTTCAAAAAGAGTCAGTACTTTAGTTATGAATTTTGGTTATATGACAGCTGTTTGGTTGTCTTATATAATATGGAGATTGACTGTCTTTTATTAATTTGAGATGTATTATTGTGCATGACCAGGCTGGATATTGTTGAATGTTCTCATGTTTAGTGATTACCCGTTATTTCTATTTGTGTCATTTATGTTGTAACTTACCGTACCGGTAGTGAGTAAATGCTGATATTATAATGATAATTCTTTTTGATATGTTTGCTGAATTTAACGCTTAATTTTTGCTGTTATTGTGGACATTGAGTGCATGGTGAATTGAAGTTGTTTAAGTCAAACTATTTTTATCATAACTTAGGCAGAATTTCAGTCTGCCCGGAAGCGATAGCTTGCGGAGCGGACTTAAGTTTTACCCCTGATTTTTATTTATTTATTTTTTTTTGCAACGCGAGATCTCCGAGATGTGTGGGCCGACGGGTGTGAAATTTTGCACGGTGGTTAATACTAGGCCCTATTTTATAATGCCGGTCCAAAATTTTGGGGGGCACACCCCAAAAAAATTTCAGGGGCCAAAAACATGCAAAATTTAGCCCTCAGCATTGCAGTCATTTTTGTCATTGGATGATTTGTAACATTTTATGCTGTTGATCATCAGGATGTTGCTAATGTTTCGCTTGACTGTCTTGAACAATTAATGTCTAGCT
>Ga0209671_1002267_pt1 | contig 17399 bp, 14 predicted proteins | sample WorMetHERISLAND2_2_FD_187401 | JGI IMG/M metagenome (GOLD analysis project Ga0209671, IMG submission 187401) | Marine gutless worms symbiont microbial communities from Max Planck institute for Marine Microbiology, Germany - Olavius geniculatus... | ecosystem: Host-associated > Annelida >...
GACGCCATTCTTACTATCGCTGCCCTAGATAGGCAGCGGTGGGCAGCGATAGTAAGAATGGCGTCAGACACCAACGGGCATTGAGCCCACGGTTGTCGATGATGATGATGATGATGAATCATATTCAGCAAAAGTAACAAATGCAAACGGGCGCACACACCCACAGCGACGACAATGATTCTCACAATATTCGTTAAATGCATTTAACTCGTCAGAAAATAAATACAACATACAAATTAATATATACAAACAGTGGCGGTGGAATAAATAATAACATAGCAATGAATGCCGCTACAGTTCAAGTTTATCATATCAGCATATTTTGTTAATGTACAACATTAGTATGTGCCTAAACCGTGCTACAATCAAATATAAAGTGCTTACACACACATCGTCTACCGTATATTAGACAAAAGAGTGAATCACCAGGTTTTTGTCATATACACATCAAATGCAAGTCGGATTTCAAATTTCTTTCACCGGCACTGTGATCAGTATATTGATCATCAAACATTTCACCACACAGTCGTCAAACGCTTCGCAACATTATCTTGTAAAATATAAATAATACATAACGAAACGTTTGCGGTGTGGTGGTATCTTTGGCCACCATTTTATTGAAAATTTTCTGCAGCTTTGTGTGACAGCAAAAATCGGACTATAAGTGAGGTAGACACAAAGGTAAGAAGCTATAAAAAGCGAGCGACTTACTTGTTATGCGCCACTGAAATTAGTGCATCAAAGCAACATGATAGCCTATAAATATTTGAAATACAAAAATATCAGCCTAGACACCGTTCGGCGCACGACCAAAATAAAAGCTGATAATAATTATTATCACGACGTATTACGCATGTCAACTCAGTCTGGCCATCCCTCCGTGGATAGGCGCAGTGAGTACCGGCGAAAAGCCGGGGCGTAAACAGGCACACCGTGCGATGCTGAATTAGCTCTACATTAGCCCTACGTAGTTTCGCAATGCGAACTGGTGTCTGCCAAGGGCTAAGGAAACACCTTGATGTTGATGCGATGACAATATATGATGAGAATAAAGGAGCTTAAGAAAAGTGGATTAGCTACTAGTTATAGGGTGACTCAAGTGGAAGACCTCCGCCGAAGAGTTCGTCTGAGCTGGGCGTATGGCCAGGCTGAGGCGAGGGTGGCTCAACAATGATGTCAGGGCCAGCTGCAGCAGCAGCCGGCATCGCTTTGGCTCGACGTCGCAATCGTCGTGCCCACAGCGTCGTCCGGCGCTCCGTGCACCAGACCAGTCGGTAGGTGGCGCGCCGGAACGCCTTCCCGCACGCGCTGTACAGCAGGAAGTTCGTCGCGAAGTTGACGTAGAAGAGATGCTGAATGACCTTCTGTACGAGGACGAGCAGACGACCGGGCAGGTAGGTCGGGTCGACAGTAGAACGGATGAAGACGTAAACGCGCACGGCGTGGCTGGGAATGTTGAGCAACAAAAACACCGTCGACACCAGCAGCAGCATCTTTGTCACCTACAGCATCGAGACTACAGGGTGCGGCAAAAAAGTGTACCACTAAAGTTTTTCGCCATTTTCTCAGCAACCCTTTGGGATTTAATGTGAAATTTTACAGCTTTATTTAGTAAAACCTTCTACATCTAACTGCCAAGCAAAATTTGATTCTGTTGAAAAACGACGAAGTTATAGACTTTCTAACATGACGGCCTACCGATTTTTCAGCATTTAAAAATGTTCAAGCTAAAATGCTATTTAATTTTAAAACAATTGGTTACACGTTACTGCTGATAACGTCACAGTGACGTTTTGATAAACAGTAATTTATATTGTTTATAAATTATGACTAAATTATCGTTTCTTTAAAGCAATCGCCGGCTGCCCACGGGATTCATCTTCCAGCAGGACGGCGCGTCAGCACACACAGCTCGCAACGCCACGCAGCGCACAGAACTGGCTGAGGGCCAGCTGTCCAGATATCACCACAAAAGACCAATGGCCGCCAAATTCGCCGAATATACACGGTGTTTCATAAAAAGATTCCTTTTTGTTTTTTTCATATTTCACTCAAATGATGATCAATTTACACAAAATTTGGAACAGTTGTAGCTGAAGAAATACTAATTCAAAATATTGCAACGAAATATGGCAGTTGATTAAATATTCTTTCTACTCCTGACGTAATGCTGACGTCATAATGTGTCAGGGGTACAAACTGGATAGTCTCAACTGGTGCTGTCAGTTGCTACTCTACTCCAATGGTAAAAAATCTGGTTCATTCATGACAAATTGTTGAAGTTTTACAGTTACAGTTACAAAAACATGCAAAGCGATGGCATTTACGTGTCTGTGGAAATACACTGTAGTTGGACTTTTATGTGTTTGAGCAAGACAGTGCACTAGCACAGCGAGCTTGCAAAATGGTTGCATTTTTGGATCGCAAGACGCCTGATTTCATGTCCCATGTTGTTTAGTGCTGACACAATAAACATTTTTCATTAGCGAACCAGATTAAGCTTACCATCGAAGCCGTTAGACGTTGCCTACTATAATGCATTACTGCTTGCTCACTGGTCAGTTCGTCAAAAACTCAACCATTTCAGTTCAGTTCATTTACGTCGCTCTGTACGCGCCTTACGCCGAGCTACTAACTTTCATCTGTAGTCGGTTGTAAGATGAGTTTGAGTAGATGGTGCAGTTGGACTGAACTGTCCTGCATGATCTACGTCGGTCGACGACTCGACAGCGTCCTCGGTGTGGCAGCTGGTTCACCGCCGCAGCAGACACTGACGAGTTGGCCGTCCGTGTGCTTCGCACGCCACTGACTTCGATTGATCGGTAGAACCGCGAAAGGACGATTGAGATACGGATGTTGCATACGACGATGATGGTCGACGGAACGAGCAGAGTGACGACCGTGTCGGCGTTATTGATGGCTGTCACCAGGTCACGGTACAGCGGCTGTAGCACACAGCACGCCAGACAACGAGCAATTAGCTAATTACAATGTCTCACGCCTTCTATGGGCCTAAAAACTTCATCAACCCACAGTGTCTGAAACAGTCTAAGTTCTCCGTAAAACTGATAAAGTGCTGTACGATAAAGCCTTTAATCGGAACTATTGCCATATGCGGCGCGGGACATGACAAGATCATGATTACATTATGATGCATTGTTTGCGCTAAAAACAGACTGAAGGGCAAGCTGACAGTTTTTAGCGTGCCAATTTCATCTTTTATTTAGCACGTAAACTAAACCAACTAAACAATTTTAGACCAAACTAATAAAATGAGCAAGCGCTCTCTGGTAAAAATCGAGAAAAAGTTTTTAAAAATTCAAAATCAAGAAAGGAAAAACACATCAATTAGCATGCTTTTGGGCAAATCAGTATTAGGAGAACGCGGCGCTGAAAACAGCTAAATTTTTAATGAAACCCAGGTGATAATGAATATGGACCAGAGCAGCTAACTCAACTACTATCATAGTCTTGCGGTAAATAGGTCCCTTCTCAAGTACTTGAAGCTACAGTACGTCATCTAAGTTTCGCTGACGGTCTGCAGCGTCCCAATGACTGGACAGGTCTTTTATCGTTCAAGACCTCGGTGTCAATCTCGACGCGCAACTGTTAACGAACGACAAAGTAAACGGTGCAGTTCAGTCGGTCAGTCACTCGAGCCGTCAACCAATCAAACATTTCTGCATAGCATCAACGAATCAGAGGCCTAAAGTGCAGCTACGCAACCGTTGATCGACGCAAACCGACGTCTTGTACACATTTTTGTCAACCGTTTATCGCAGTTCACATTGACTACTGCCACGTTGTCATGTGTCGGGTCATTCGGCGACTGCGAGCGCGTACTTCACATCCTGGCACGTTTAATTTCCGCCTGGCGTCGTCCGGCAAATCAACCACATTAACACATACGCCAACCTTGTGCGACATACCGTCCTAACCGTAGGCTACGTAGTCGCACACCGGCTGCCTGTGCCTCAGCGAGAAATTGCGCTCATGATATACGACTGCATCAGCAACCGATGCAATCCCCAGCGTATTTCCGTCATGTCTGCAAACATCGGCACTTCACCTCGGCTCTCTTCCGGTTTCATTGACACGATGTCAGCGGAAACGCGATGACTTTCGCTTCTGCTGCTATATACGCACTAAAACTGAGTCTCATGATCCGCCGAGTTTCCGCGTTTTAGCACCACCGTTCTAACTAAACGCTCTGCGATCTCATCTCGTCGTCACTAATAGGATGTTTTCACGATCCAGCAAACGTCCAGCATTACACTTGCTGGAAGTTTGCTGGACGTCTGTTGAATCGTGTAACACCCCTATAGCCTGTTGTTGCTGCTGCTGCTGCGCTTACCAAAATGGATCGTTCGCAAACCAGTTGTAACTCAGAAGACACGTCGCAAAAAAACTAGACTAATACAATATCTAGACTCCCGCAGAATTTTTCTCTTGTTCTTATAGTCCAAGCGAGTGTCGTCTGTTTGACCTACGCATGAATGAGAAGAGCGGCTGATGTCCAGGGAATGATAGGACCTCGAATATATAGCAATACGAGAGGCAGGACGAAATCCAGAACAGGCGTTGCCAATGGCAAGTTGTCGGTTTAGCGATAAGATACGACACTGGAGTGGACATGACACTCGCGGTGGCCATGCGATGGACATCCAAATGACCAACTATCGTTATCAGCCAGCAGTCGATGTTACTTTTCGTCATGCTTATTCCGTCACTGCATTATGACCTTGCTACAATGCAGAGCTTATTAACGAAATTGCTATTTGCACATGCACACATTGCTTGTTTTTAGGCCATTGCCGTATATTATTTCAGCACTGGTAGAACGACGATCGTCAATGTTGATTTACGAATTTGTCGATCGCAGATTCGAGAGCAGCGCCATAGCCGGTGATATCAGCATGCAGCAACATGCTCAATATCTGGTCAAACACTGATGTCTGCAGGGTGGTCTGCTATTCTGATAGTTAATTAATTTCAAAATAAAGCTTACGACCTGTAGCCTACAGCTTTTACAGCACTGGCATTCAAAGCAGGAAAGCGGTTTTCGAACCCCAATAAAATTATACCAACAGGCCGTCATTTAAATAAAATATATTAATTTCTGTACTTTATTAGTTTATCTTTTTTTGTTGTTAATCACGTTTTCTGAATTTTTCGTGTAAACAAAATCAAACGACAAATATCAAACACATGGTGAGCCATTTTTCGACCGCCTTATCCCCTCTCGCAAATACTCAATACCATGATTATCTTAGATAGAAATTTCTAGACGTATAGAGGATATAAATGCGTTTGGTTGTTTGTTCTGCCAGAATGTAATATCTTCTCGACGCATATTTTCCAGAATTCAAAAGTATAAGAAAATAATTTTAATCGGTCTACATTCAACGCTGGCGCTGTAAAAAAATTGCGTGATGAATGTTTTTCTGACTCGTTGTGTATTTAGACGCTGTGAGATACAGCGCAAGCGTGACAGAGCGACGTAAGAAATTAAGAATAGCATTGCCAAGTATCATGCATTAGAACTGGACCAACGAACAACATTCCAGTATACATCGTGCCCAGCGGCGTTGTGGGCTACAAAAGTTTCGGGAAAAGCTTCAATTTTTTGACAAACACTACAAATTTTCGACAGAGAAAATAAGGTGTGCTTAAAAGTTTAATTTTGTCTTTGTATTTTCCCAAAATTTAAAAATTTTATTTCTAATTTTGTAATTTTAAAAAAAATTGACAAGCTAAAAATTAAGGAAAATTATTATCCCGCTGTCACGACGCCACTGATCGTATCGGCCATCGACACTATACGACTTGCGTTTAAATAACCGCGTTGACATTTTTATGACTCAGTGTATATCAAACCTCTGACCTAGTAACCTAGTAGCATAGCAAGAAGCAGCTCGCATGCAAAATGACATTGATAGGCCTATAAATTTCTTTTCCGGTATGCGAAACGGTCAAAGCGAATCGCGGAAAATTTCCCAAGAGAATTCGAAAGCTTTATACCCTTTCTTCCTCGCCTTAAGTCGACTTCCTTTACTCTATTATCATTCTGTTCACTTTCGCCTAACAGCTTTTGCATTTAAAATAAAACGTGTTTTACGGATATGGTCGACGGTCGTGGTCGAACAAAAAAAACAAAAATACGACTATACGATTTTTTTCTGGGAAGTGCATGTAGGCCCCTACACTGTAGGTCTCTTCTTGTTCATGCCTGTTAGTTCCTAGTAAGCCTATAGGCTACATGTCGAACAGCCATGCATGAGGCTGGCTGTTTGTTGTCCGTCGGCATCACTATCTTTGTTCGATATATTGTTTATCCATCTTACGACATTGAGCATCCTGGCAACGAATCGCTTAGCTATCTCTCTGTTGTTACGTGTATTGATTGTCTTTACATGTACCATTAAGTATGCTATATATTTTATTGTTCAACCAATCGTGGCACAAACGCTATTTTGTGACGCAGCTTTGCATTGTTTTGTGATTTTGACACAATGCGTATAGCTAGCTAGTTAGGCCTAATAAAGCAAGAATAGTCGCACGTAAACTTTGTGCCATTTTTCCCGAATTAAAATGGGAAAAATGGACTGAGAAATGAACAGACAGCAGAGTAATTCTACGCATTATGAGGCTAGAAGAGCATGAAAAAACAGAAAAGCCTTTTAGTTTACTGCGTTCCTGCAGTACCGTATACCGACGGCTCGACGCCAAAAGCGGCCATCTGTTGAGGCCATCTTCAAGTCGTTCTGGTGACAGCTGCGTAACTTATGAAACGGTCGAACGCACTCAGCTGCCTTGCTTCGCCTGTCTGCCGTTAATATTGCATGGTTCCTGGATACAGACGTCGTTCCTTCTGTGCGGCTTGGACTTAGCTATAGATGCTGGCCACGTCCACGGCAGCTGTTGTTTGTTGCCTAGTCGTGGCACTAATGTACGGCTTAACATTGCACCCAGATCAATTCACCTACATTGATAACGGAGCAGCCAGCCGACCTCCCGCTATCAATATCTCCGATCTGGAACGTGGCTTTTCCAGGTAACCATAAAGCCGCCCACGTTGCCATGTTCGTGTAACGCTATTAGGACGTCGAAGCAGCGGTCACATGAATGACAGCGGCGAACCGCACCGATTTCATCGTCCGAGGTGTTGTCCGACGTCGCCGAGCCTTCCGAGGTTTAAAAACCTCGTCCGAGAAAATTAGACTCGTTGTCCGAAGTCCGATTGAGGTCTGAGATGTCTGAGCTTCTCGGACGAGAAATCCGAGAAGCTCAGACATCTCAGACCTCAATCGGTGCGTCTAGTTGCAGCTAAAACAACTTATAGGCCTACTGATCTTATACCGGGTGGGCCAAAAAATGACATCTTTTTCAACTACATCATTATAATGCCATATGAAGTGCAAAACATCAGATTTTTTTATACTGTTTAAACAATTTAAACATTTGCTGTTAATTATTTGCATCACATTTTAAATGTGTTCGATTATTTGAAAACGTTTTCATGATTCTTTTGCCACACACAAACTGTGAATCAAACAACGCTTATCATTATAACGAAATAGCAATTTATTCTCATAAAACAGAACTAGTTTACATCGTCATGTCAAGTTGCCGTGCCGTCGTCGACGACGTTGGCGACCATGTGCTGTTAGAGCAGTCTGTCCTCTGAAACCCTGATGAGCTCTAATCGGCTCACTTTGTCTTTCCATGATTCGCCTATATAAGCTGTCCAGATACTTTAGTCTCTGACGCCCCCTCGCTTTCCTCCTATTGAGAGACGAACAACGATGTCACTTGATGAAAATGATGTGTGAGTAATCTGATGTTATAATAGTGACATTTTTGCACTGAAAGATGTCAAAAAAATCCGTCGTCGTATTTGTTCAACGATTTTTGGCGCTGAATATAAATTACTGGTTTGGCTAACTTGCTTACAATAAACCTGCGCACTACTAAGCTCCTACGAACATACGGCGCTGTGTTTTTGAATGATGGATCGAACGATGGATTGACGAAAAGACAAGATACGCCGCTGACTTTGTACCATCTGTCACATCACAAATCAGTCAGAACAGCTTAAACAAACTCCGCGCCGTTACGTGGGTAAATGTATCAGATATGCTCTGTCTGACGTTCACGGAACAACCCTGAGCAAGCTGCTAGTCTACTGTATGCTCAGGCCAACTTAACTTGCTTAGGCTACCGTTTTTGTTACAGCGCACTTCCTGTGACGGACACCAAAATTGATCACACCCGAACATGTGAAATTTTCTTCGCCATTTTCTTCTTCTTCTTTTCCAATAATGTAAAGTCCTCAGAGTTAAATAGTGTCGCGCATGTCAAACACGTAAACTGAGTTCTTCCAAATATGGCAAATGAAAACAAACATCAGCACAATAATTAATTAATGACTAACTATTATTATTGTGAAATCGTACACGATGTTGAAAATACGCTCGTAGATAAGCCTAGGCCTATGTAAAAATAAGGAATAAAAATAACACACATGAATTTTAATAAACAGACACCACAATATATAGCTCGCTAGAACGGAAGCAGAAGATGTCCAGTGGCGTATATAAAGCACCGCGATTAAGTATTATAACGCGCGAAAGCAGCTATATACCGCTTTAGCGCGTCTTAGCCATAGCAATTCTGTCCATCTGTCCGTCACACGGGTGGATCACTGGATCAGTCAAAAACGGTGCAAGCTAGGATCACAAAATTTTCACCGTCGGCTGCCTAGAAGACTTTAGTTTCAGAAACCGTAAAACTTTTCCATAAATTCGAAGGGGGTCACTTCGAACGAAAGCGCTAAATGAGAGGGGGTAGAAAAAATTTGCGATTTTTAGCCAATAAGTCGCTGTATCTCAATAACGGTGCGAAATAGGACCTAGGTTACTATTAATCACTAATAGAAAGTCGTACACTGGCTCTCAATTGCCACCGAATTCAATAACCTTGAATGACCTTCAACGCCAAAATAGAGGTTTTTGCGGTTTTTTGGCGCTTTCGAACTGCGAGACACATTTCAAGAGCGAATTGCGCCGAAATCAATTGAGATGGACATGGAGAAGCTGTCTATGAAATATTCAGCATTGAACGTGATTTCCGACAGTCCAAATGTCGATTTTCTACGTTCAAAAAAACCTGCGCACAAGGGCATCAAAGAGCGGTACTCCCGTAAAAGTCGTTATTTTACCGTTGTTGGTCAGTCTTTTGTGAAAACGGTTGCAGATAGGCATGGGCATGCTGTCTATCGCAACAAGCACTAGTGACGAGCTTTTCAGTCGTATCAACATCGATGACTTTAAAACACCCTGAACTTCCAAAATAAGGAACTTTTATTGATTTTGCAATCTTCGGCTGCAATGCACACTCCAAAAATGAACTGCGACGAAATGGCTGGAAACAGACTGACAGTTTGCGAAAAGGACCTGTTATAGGCTTTCCCGCGTTTCGTGAGTACTAGCTCAAATTTCTTGTCATTTTCAGCAAACACGCTGCACAGGCCTACGATCGATCGAAACCTGGTCAATGAACCGAAGAGATAAATTAGATTTCAGAAATTTATCTATTCATGTGAAGCTGTGAGCCAACTTTAGACGCAAGTGCCGTGCAAAGGCATCTCTACAACCAGAAAATCGATGTAGGCCTATTTTGTGGACTGCAGGGTAGCACCATAGTGATCGCACGCGATTATGATGTTAATCAAATGTCAGTCGGCCTTGGCTCAAAGCCTGCTCATCGTAATCACTATCAAGTGCTTCACGCCTACACAGTTTAGCTGCACCATCACGTTGCTTCGACGAGAACGTACGAATAGATCAATCTCTGTAGCCTAAACAGGTGTGTTAGGCCTGTTCCAGCGTGTATTTTGATGCACATATGTTTCCAAGTGCCGTGGAGTGCCTGGTTGCCGAGAATAGCGCCGGTGTCACATTAAAATGTCTCCTGCATAAAAAATCCGCCCGAAGAAAGTTAATCATGGATTTGATATGTCTCCCCTTATTAAAATATCGCCGGTCACATAAAAAGTCTCCCTATTATAGGATCACTTCCCAGAAAAGTCTCTCCCGGCCGACGATTAAATGGCAAAAATCCGTCCCGCCTCGGCGGCCGCCGTGCGGCGCGCATTCTTGCCGGTAAATTGTCGGCCAGGAGAGACTTTCCTGGAGGCGATCCTATAATGGGACACCGGGGCCCGCTTGACATGAATTATCCTTACCTGCGCTTTCATTCAGTTTTTCAACAGGATATGTTCGGACATGGACTGTAGCCTACTCGGATCGAGCATCAGCGGTATTTGCATTTTATGTCGTGTGTGACTGCCCCGACATTATTCAGGGACATATTCGCGCACTCAAAGTTACACGCGCACGAACGGGCATGCCATAATACCATCATTCGTAAAGACGGAAAAATATGAGTAGAGCGCATATTACATAAGTATAAATATGCAGTTATCCGACAGAACTGTTAAAAAAAGCGAAAGAAGTTAATCTCAAGATAAAAAGAAGTTGTAGGCGATGCATCTTTAACGCGACAACTAGACGCTGGTGTTCAATGGCTTTTTATGCGCACGAAGATATCTATTATGGAGCATCAAGTGGCTTTTCGGCGATCGCTAAGCTTCTCGTTCGCCTGTTGTTGCGTGGAATATTGATGACATCGCATAAAATAGGCAGACAACTGAATCCGTGATAGATGCAGGCGATTAATGGAAAGAGACTGAAGAAAACAGTCAGTAAGCGGAGCAATGGTGCTAAATAATGCAGAGCGCTGTGTCGCAGATAGACAATTCGTTTACGTCGCTCATCGCCAGATACACGAGTTCTCTCTGACAGACCTATTCAAGAAGCCGCACGCCGCATATCTCTGTTACGCTGCTACTGCAACAGCGTCGTGTTGCAATAAAGACTGATCACCCGACAACCTCTAGAGAATAAGAGCACCAGTGCTTACAGAATCAGTGCTTACAGAAGTTACAGCAAACGGACTTCTTCAGTACAGACACAGAAATTTACCCCTGCGGATAACTGGTAGGCCTAATAACGATAAACATTATTATGCGACATCCAAATAATCCGCGTTACGCGTTTGGCCAGTCCGTCCGTCCGTCTGTCTGACTGTCCCGTACGGGCATTTCGAAAAAAGCGTAAAAAACTAAATTGGTGTGAACATTTTTCAGGACAGGAGTAATCAGTACACCAAACATTCCGTTCAAATAGTTAAATGTCAGGGAGATAACCGTACAATATGTCAACACTTTTAATAACAGAGCGGCGTGTTATCTTACCTGACAAAACGGTTTGTCGAAGTACAGTTCCGAGAGCGGCCTGACGCCTGAGGTCCAGATGGCAAAGTTGTACAGAACAAGCGCTAAGCCAGCGAAACTAAAGACGACGGCTTTAGCACGGGCCGTACGACACAGGTCCTGACGTTTGAGTGGGAAGCGAATCGTCAGGTAGCGTTCAACGGTGAAACAGACGACGTACCAGACCGACAGAAAGCTGGCGACGTAAGTGGCGTAGACAAAGAACTGACACCAACCACGCCTGTGGTAGATCTGACATCATACAATGACAGCCATTCAACTAGCAGGCCTATTATTAAAAATATTACCGTATGAATATCAATATTAACATTATTATAACTACTATACGTGCTGCTACGTAGTAGTAGTAGCAGTAGTGAAAGTTATAGTAGTATAACAACTGCAAAACAGCAGCAACAGCGTTAAGGCCACCCAACATAACACAAACATAATACCCGGTAGCCTATAAAACAGATTCGTATAACGCCAGTGGTATCAAGATGTAACAAATGACCCAAAAGCCATGATAATAAAACGAATACGGTTTTACGAGTATGCAGTACACCGTGGTTTATCATAAACCATCGTAAAACACGACAGCTAACTTTAACCGGCTTGAATACAATAGTCCAATTTCTGCGTTTTTGTAACCACAAACAAATTTCGCATCAATGTCGTTACGTCGATTTAAATTCGTACACATATTATCACCGCGCAATAAACTTAAAAACAAGTAAAAAGTAAAAAGTAATAAATGCAGTTTTTTTGTTTAAACAAAACGTAAATTGTGTGCAATAGGCCTTCAAAAAAGAAAAGTTTTTTTCTGCGAAATCCTCAGTTGTGTCAGTGCACGCCTTCATGCACTGTCAAGCTATTGTTAGACACAAGAAAACCCACATTACCCATGTCCGCTTCTAAATAATACGCTGACTGCAGTGGCATACCCCGTTAATGGCCATTAACGCCGTATTTTTAGACCCATACTTTAATCTCAATAATGTTCTGTTCTAGACCAATGCAAACTAACCAGTCGCTTCTTGAGTTCATCATCAATATTCCTGAACTGCATTTGGTAGACTTGCTGCTAAATGATACCCCAGTTCTATGGTCCGTTACCTTTAGCTCATAGAACCCCAAGCGAGTGCTAATAACACGTTTGTTTTAGATTATTTTGACGTTACGATAAAACGCATGCTATCGTAGTTGAAGATACAGTTTCGTATCACATAAAACTTGCTTGAGCATACTTTATCAAAATAGATTACAGTGTTTCCTTATTTTCGGCAAACGGTCTAAAAGGTGGTACGTTAAGTCAATGTCAATAGCTTCTTCAAGTGTATCATTTCAAAACCTATCGACGGGTACATATTATAAACTGCGCCGCCGGCGAGCGAACTCTTTTGACTAACTGCAGCATCTCTATCAATGCCAAAGAGCCGTAGAGCCAAAGACAAGTCCCTGAGCTGTTGTTGGCCTGCATTCGTGAATAGTCGGTCTGGCGACGACGAGTTGTAGATCATGTATTCCTACGACGCAGACGGCGACACGGTTACAGGTCAACTCCATCACTGCGAAATCTCCCTAACGACGACCAACAGATCCCGTAAGCTTTGAATTTTGTCCTTATAAATCCTTGGAAATTGTTTTAGCGCAAATTGACGAAGTCTGCGAAAAAATCCTCGTTATTAAACCTAGGTAAGCTTTAGATTGTGCAGCATTTGCGACATTTCTTTACGAAATGTTACACATTTTATTTCATTTCATTCATTTGTCCCTCCTTTTATTGTACACTTGTCTTTAACTTAAAAACAGAAATTTTCTAAAACATTTTACACAATATGCTCGATAACAGAAAGCCAGAATCACGCATCGTAGAACAGTAAAGTTCAAATTTAGTGCACATAATCCATTTAGCATGCACGTTTAACTACGTACTATCTCGTTAAAAATGTTCGGAGTTTTCTTTCAGTACAGCAGAACCTAATCGAAGCGGTTGTTCCTGTTTCGTTTGACAGCAGTCAGGCCAGAACAGACACAAGCAAGCATTGTTTGTCTGCGATGCTACATGGAGCAGCGACAAGATCTATACTGCGACGATCGATAGTAAATAACTGGCTTGGACCGGTCGACGATATCTGTCTACGAGAAACCGGTTGCTCTTTCTTTGCAAATAACTTTCCGCTGCTGTCTACCAAAAAATTCACGTTTGTAGACTTACGTTAGCTGAGTTTAGTTAACGAAGCTGAGTCGACGCAATGCGAATTTCACAAAAGATCGATAAAAGCGTCTAGGTCGTTAAACGTCAAAAAACAAACAAAATTTAGGCCTTCTATGGACCAAAATATCAGTCCATAAAAACGTTTTTATTCACAATAATATGATAATGTAAATCGATCTTTTTTTGTAATTTTTATACTTTCGAATTTAAAGAAAAACTACAAAAAAACAAATAAAGTGACACATAGCTTTAAATCTGTTGCCATGAAAAAACCGTTTAATTTATGGGCAATATCCGTCCGATGTTAGGTTTTTATTCACACGTTTATGCAGATTAATTTACAGCACGTAATTTGTGCAGTAGAGTGCGCACATGCCGTTCCAGGTTATCCAAGGTCATTGATTTTGATACCATTCATAAAAGCGCATGCAACTTTTTATTGAGGATCAATAACAATCTTGGTTCTATTTATCTCGCACCGTTTCTAAAATAGGGCGACTTATTAATTAAAAATTGCATTTTTACCTTTTTTTCTTCATTTTTTTGAAAAAAAGCTTTAAAATTGCTGAAACTGTAGTGTTCTTCCTAAAGCTAACATTAAAATGTCGTCATTTTAGTTTGCATCGTTTTGGCACAATACAGCAATGTCGGACAGACTAAGGGACAGACAGGGCATCTGCATTGCAAGCTGTGCTGACGTCCTGTAAAAACTAGCAGTCGATACCTATCGATAAATGGCAACAGCTGCACAACGTCTAACTGTAACAATAAGACATTAATGCTCCAGAGACAAAGATTGATGCTCATGCAACTGCGTTTTGCAGTTCACGCATACGATACTAAGTTAATCTCTTGAGTCTGACTGTTAATTTTTAATGGTGCAAATTTTCACCACGCGAGTTTGTGACAAGCCATGGGACAATATTGTGACCATTTTTGTTACGGCACATTGCGTACTTGAACTGTTTAAACCGTCTTTAACTCGACGACGGAGTAACAGTGCACGTAAGAGATGCACAGCCTATAGTGAGATTAATTTGTACACTAACTTCACAGCGCACATTTAACTTTGTTCTGTAACCTTAAACGTAGCTGGTTTGGTCAAATTACTGTTACAGTCGACCAGAATATACCTGTATTCCGACGTTGACAAGCCAGCTGAAGAAGAGAACGCAGAGGTAGAGCGTGTCGACAACAGCCAGTGCGGCCAGGTAGATACTGCTAGACACGTGACGCAGATAAGTGCAGGTAAAGACGAGGAATGAGATGGCGTTACCAATGACGCCTACGCCGATGATGATTGGTACGGCGACTAGATCCATCATGTGCACGAAGTGCGCGAAATTGACGTAGCACGAATCACTGCCGTCGCTATCACAGTACGTCCATAGCGTGTGGTTGACCGTCGTGATGGTTGTGTTACAAACAGATGACCAGTTGTTGTTGTTCGTCAGAAACGTGGCTTCCGTCTTGGTGGTGGCGGTCATCGTGAGATCTATTGTCAGTGAAGTGTGGCGCTCGCTTGCAGCAACTATAGAGAGAGAATGTGGATTGATGACCGCAGCGATTGCTGCTGCTGCAGTTAACCTCGCTGCTGCTGCTGCGGCGGAGGCTACGCCGGCTGCGCTTGGATGCTGAAATACTAGGCCAGGGGCCTATATACACACACTAAGCATTCGGTCAGCCGTCTGCTCCAACCCAGAAGTCGCTATTGTACTCTATGGGGTTTACTAGCAGCACACCGGCAGACTTCGCAGTGAAAGTCAATTTCAAACACGGTTTTATTAGCACAAAGTCAGACAAAATTACAGGCATACGACAACGTATTTAAAATGCTGAATAACACAATGATGGCAAAAATCAGTTAAACTGCATGTACTCCGCTAAAAGAACAGCTGACAGAAGAATGTCAGACTCTCTGAATCAAAGTCGGCTGTGTTGAAACAAGATAATGTTTATACGAACACGGAGCCTGTCTAATGCATTTTGATAGTTTGCAGCATGTCCGTATAAATATAATATATGTAAAAAAAACTTACCAGTTTAAGAATGTGTGTAAGGACGATGTGATGATATTAATTTTCTAGAACAGCAAAAATCATTTTTGGTAACTCTAGATGGGGGGGCTATGTATATGGCGTCCTTACAAGCTAACTCTAGTTGGTAATCACTAACATACTGTAATCTAAAGCCTTCTTCATTTTATGTTATTTGTCGTATTACTCGTACTTGCCCAATGGTTACTGATTAGCGTAGCTGCCAAGATGTTTCTGTTTATAGCTGAGCAAATGGTAAAAACAAACGAATATATGACCCAGCACCGACATAGTATTTAGCTACCCGTTTATCTGTATAGTTGCAAACTGTCCAACTGCAAAACACAGCCTTAACTATGACATTATACATCTTGAAGCTAAAAATGGTGTAGCAGCTACTTTGTCCTGAAAAACTTTCGTACCAATTTTGAGTTTTTATACTTTATTGCCTGAGTTAGGAACGCGTATAGAATGTAGACAGGGATGCACAGGCATAGCTCTTATTATGATAGCCAGCTAATGAAGTGATGAGACGTTGCTGATGTCTATTAAAAACGTGAAGTTATCAGTGTGCTTGCCGTTCATAACTCTGTGCATGAATCCTGCTGTTGTCTTGGCCAGTGACGTCATGAGCACCGATTGGCACGTGACCAGTCGCCGGTTGCTGTCAGTTGTTTATTGATGTCAAATTCCATTCGCTGCTAATGCACTATTAGTATTTTGGGCCAAAGTCAAAGCAGCCATATGAGATCACCACATTATCATTGCACAGAATTTTAAATAGTTAGTATTGTACAATCATATTTGTTGTTTACTGTCATAAATACGGTGCGAATGTTAAGCTATTAGACCTAATCAGCAACCATTTGGCAAGTAATAGGACAAATAACAAAATGAAGAAAGCTTTAGACTATGTTAGTGATTACCAACTAGAGTCAGCTTGTACGGACGCCATATACATAGTCCCATTTAGAGTTACCAAAATGATTTTTGCTGTTTTAGAGGATTAATATCATGACATCGTCCTTACACATATTTTTAAAGTAGTAATTTTTTTACACACACACACATATATATATATATATATATTTGCTGTTTTATTGCCAGAAGTCAGGGAATGAGCCTGACTCATGTAAGAAGCACTACCCGGTATAGCAAAACCTGTAGGCCTACCTTTACCTTTTTAAGGCAGAATAGTACACCTCCGGTCGGGTACAGAACGTTGGATGTGTCTACTACTGATGCTTCTACTATACTGCTACTCGTCATACCTGGATACCAGGGTTGGCTGTGGTAGACTTCGACTGACGTCATCTAATTGTTAAACCCTCAACCCGCTCCCCACCGTCAGATGCAAGGATCTTGGTAATATTTGTTGTGCGGGCCAAGGTATAGCCCATTGTGTCTTAAATTTTGTTGTCCTGGCAGCGAGAGTCGGTCGAGGTAGAATTCGTTTGGCAGCATTCGATAGCGCATTTCTGAAATTCCCTTTATAAATGCAAAAATCTTGCAGATAATTTTTACACAAACCAAGTTATAGCCAGTTTTGTCCCAAATTTCGTTGCCATGGCAACGGGGGTCGGTCGGGGAAAATGCGATTGGCAGCATTCAATGGCCCATCCCCACAAAACCCCTATAGACGCAAAAATCTCGCAGATATTTCTTACACAAGCCGAGTTATAGCCAATTTTGTCCCAAATTTTGTTGCCAAGGCAACGGTGGTCAACTGGGGGTAAATATAAATGTCACCGTTAATTAGGCTGACCCCGTAAATTATATCCTAAAACCAAAAATTACGACTTTATCTTGC
>Ga0209671_1002269_pt1 | contig 17394 bp, 9 predicted proteins | sample WorMetHERISLAND2_2_FD_187401 | JGI IMG/M metagenome (GOLD analysis project Ga0209671, IMG submission 187401) | Marine gutless worms symbiont microbial communities from Max Planck institute for Marine Microbiology, Germany - Olavius geniculatus... | ecosystem: Host-associated > Annelida >...
CATTTACACAGTTTATTATTTCAGCCGATGTCTTTTTTCTGTGCGCTTCAACATGACGAATTTTTCTCCAATTGCTTCTTCAATCAGATTCGGTGGTCTGCCAGTCTGAAGCCACTTTTTCTACGCTTTGTCAACATTTCCACCACTTCAAAAACTTCCGTACGCAAGCCTGTCTTACGTTTAATGTATTCGAAATGAATCCTTGCTTAGAATTAGTATTACTGAATTTTATAATAATTTTCTTTAGCTCCCTTGTCAATTCTTTGCCTGCCGTATTGATCACACTTCAATCGCTTTATTTGTCAAAATTTTCGATTAACATGACGTCACGAATGACGCAACGCATTTTACATAGATAAAACTACATGACCATAGATATAAATCAGCTAGAGATGCGCTCAAGTTTAACATTTTACTTATTTTACTTGCTGTGCGCTTCACGACTTTCTGGCATCGTCATCGCATTATGACACACTTTTCGCCACCCACTGTACATGGCTAAGTCCAGTTTTCCAGAACATACAGGAGCTTATGTTTTCACCATCTGTCTTTCATTAATAATTCTCTGAACAAGATATCTCATAAAGTTCCGTACAGATATCGACAGCATTTAGCACACTAGTAGCCCTTGTATGTGGAAGAAATGCTGGGATTTTTGACCAGATCCGATGCATATTTACCTACAGCAGCCGCTTGCTAACCACTGAAACGTGCTATTTTTGCTTGTCTTTTCCTTTCTAGGGGGAAGTTTTGTTAAGGGGGTAGTTTTGATCTATGTACTTTAACAAAACTTCTCCCCTACTTTTCACTGGATGCATGTTGCGCTTACCAGGTATAGGAATAGAAGCCACTGCTTGTCTAAGCTACTGGTATTCTCAGCGTTTGTATGATTCCCCACTTTTCGTTGCCACGGCAACCAGGGCCGATTGTGGTACAATTTCAAGACTGACATCATCCAATAGCGGGACGCCAAAAACCCTCTGATGGACACAAGGATCTACGAGATATTTCTGGCTAAGGCCAAGTTATAGCCCATATTGTTCCAAATTTCATTGCCATGGCAACCAGGGTCAGTTGTGGTAAAATTTGACTGACACTGTACAGTAGCCCGACCCTGAAAACCCCTAGTTAGATGCAGCAATCTCAGAGATATCTCTTATACAAGTCGAGTTGTAGCCAATTTTGTCTCAAATTTTGTTACCATAGCAACAAAGGTCACTACGTGGTAAATTAAAATGGCACTATTAAATTGGCAGATGCTGAAAAATTTACTTTAAAACAAAAAAATTCGACTCTGTCTTACACACAACCGAAGTTATGACAGTTTTACTGACGTACTCAGTCATGCTAATTTATTCAAAATTAGAAGTACTTTCAGTGGCTCCCCCAAGAACTGGTACAGGATTGGAAACTTAAGAATGGCCATTTGACGAACCCTGGACCCTAGTTGTTATATTCCATGCCTCAGACCTTTTGCACATGCAATGCAAAACAAATCTCTATGGGCTCCTGGGTTATACAGCCACTAACACACTAGTAACCTGTATGGCTGAGATGTTGTCATAGTAGCAGTAACAGAGGAGGTCGAGTGTCGTTTGTATGCCCCACAGTTGCTGCGTCGGTCAGCAGAGCGTAGACTGCTGGCACGAGTAACAGTCACCCCTCCGCGGTGTGGCGTTGCTGGCGGCAACCGACTGACCGCTGTAGTAGCTGTAGCAGCTGTCCGATCGACTGTTGTTGTTGTTGTAGTTGTTGTAGCCTGAACGTCTGCTGTTGTTGTTGCCATGGCAACGTCGTGGCATGCCACAGTGTTGGGCATTTCCTGACTGACCTGTGGGATTTCCGTGGACATTTCTCGTGGGACTACACTGCCACTGCCAGCGCATGGAGTAGAGGGTGTGACGACACCCAGCACCGATGACAATCTCATATCGGCTTTGTTTATTGAATCACAACTTTGCCCACTGCTGTTTGCCTCCTGCACTGAGCCTACTAAAGACACAGCAGACATACAACTGCTAGTACTAGTAGCGGTTGTAGTAGGAGTGGTATTAGTAGCAGACTTTGTAGTAGTGAATCTCACATCAGTTTTGTTTAGCATAACAGAACTAGTCCTACTGTTGTTTGCCTCCTGTGAATCTACTAAAGACATGAGAGCAATTCCACGGTAACAGACGTGACATTTTTGCTCCAAATGAAAGCTTATAAATGCTGTGTAAAATTTGTTATGAGTGATCAGTATCAACAAGTACTGCCTCCATCTGCAAGGAGGTGGCAAGGATTAGTAAGCATTTAACGAAAAGTTTTTTGTGGCATTGCATACTCATAGGATCTGAATGCAGAAATGTATTGGTAACGGACGTGACACAAAGTGGACAAGCTTTTTCGGCGTCATGAAGGTAGTGCAGAAATTCTCTGAAATTAGTGACCCTACTGCCATCTTATATAATGCAAGAAATAAACAAAGGAACTCCCTCAAAACACACATTTTCTGTAGGTGGCAAGTTAACTGCAAAAGTATTTAAGTTGTCAGTGTTTGTGGTAACAGACGTGACAGTGTTTTGGTAATGGACGTGACATTCTGAAAAGTGACACAAAAAAGTTTATTGGTTCATGAATTAAAACTCGTCTCAGGTTTTTTGTGGTATAACAATGAAACTCTATTAAAATTATGTTATTAGCTGTAGAAACATGTACTTGACACAAGTGTTTGTGAGGTCTTACTTTGCCTGTTATCAAGTAAAAAAACCCTCAATGAGCAATTCTGCAGAAAGCTCAACCTGACACATAAAAAAATTAGTTGAGAAACTGCCTTCAGTGAGAGTGTAGAATAAAAGGCAATACTATGAAGTTTCTTGAACAGTAATATATATGCTTGGTTGCCACATAGTTACGATGCAGTATGTTGCTGAACTTTTGTGTTAATTCTGAACAGGAAAACTGCTGTTTTAGAGATAATGATTCAGGCTGCTTCTTACTGAAGTATGCAAGGTAAAATTTTTGATATTTTGCCTGTTGCCACTGGAAGGTCAGTAGTAAGTTGTTCTTAGTTTGCTTTTTGATGGTGAATTGTTAAATTCTTTCATGGAATTAGTACATATGTTTCACATTGTCCGTTTCACGTCCGTTACCAAAATAGGGATTATAGTTTGCCTACAGAAAAAATATAACAGCTACAATAAATCCATTTAAGATTCTCTTTTAGATTATGATTTTCTTCTAATAAGTGTTATTTGTAGCTAAGTCTTGGATCGCTGCGACCTTTGGTTGTCGGTAACAGACGGCGAATGTCAGCAAGTGTTGATTCCAAACTTGTGGTGCAAGTGATAGAAAAAGCTCTCGAACCAAACACTATCCGTGATCATGGTACATAGAAAACGCTGTCTTGTGCAGAATGTAAATGACATCTTCCACCGAAGCACGACCATGTTGGTTAAGTATTTTGGGCCATGCCTGTGCATAATTCCATGCAACCAATAACTGTTCCTGGGGCCTAATCCAACACCTCTTAAAATATCATCCAAAATTCCTACAACAAGAACTGGTAGACTAGTCTAACCTGCAGCACCTGGTCTCTCGCCAGCCATGACATCATCTCCACCGTGTTGTTTGTGAGATGTGTCTGCAGCATGAGCTACAACCTTCTTCACTGCCGGTGACTGGCATGACTTCGGCACCGACTCATTACAGCATCTACACACACCAGGCAATCAAAAACACCCATAGTCAACAGCGCAATTGCACAGCTATGTGACCCTGACAGGGTGGTGCTAATCTCTGTTTCCGGCTGTCAATGCAAACGCAGCTCAGTTATAGGGGCACGGTGACAGACGGCTCCCAGCATGAAATGTACCTTTCCGGTGGTAGGCCCATACAAAATTATACTGCTTGGTGTCAAAGGCACTTGTGTGGGAACAACTTGCCCACGAGTCAAACCAGTAACCTTGCAATCACTAGTCCAACATACCACCAAACCAAAGAAACACACAGCAAGCAATCAGATGATGGATTGATTGCATCAACCGATCGATGATTTATCAATCAAGCTCAATTAAAAGAAATTATCCACATATACACCATGTCTCGAAAACGTGTAAAAATGTTTTTGTTAGAACTTCATCAAATTTCCATTAAATTTGATAATTATTGGCAAAAAGATGGTGAAGAGGTTAAAACTGTATGAGGTGCACCCATTTTTCACTTCACCTTATTTCTCTCAATGCACTAACGCGGGTCTTGCTCAGTCATCTGTCTGTCCATCCATCACACACAGGCTCATAACTCTGGAACATAGAAAACCAATATCAGTGTAAATGATCCCCAGGGCCAGAGTAACAGGGTATGCTAAGGTTCAGCTCAGTCAAAGTTTAGGGTTAGAGTTAAACAGCATAAAGTGGATGCCCGAATAACATGGCTGCACTGAGACCATCAACGTACACTTCTAGTCAGCTATGCACTCTGTGTCCCGACTAGCACTATCACTGTCATGAATGCTTCTAACTTATGTTTCAAGTTGCTGAAAATATGGCCAAAAGTGATCATTCTATAACATGCTAAAATTACTACTACGACTAGTTATGATACGGCTACAGCTATAACATACAACTACTACTACTATTACTACTAGTTTGGCACCAAAACACAGATATACATAATTACATACCTTTGTCTGACGAAAAGCTGAGCTGGTACATGGTTCTCACTGTCTGAAACTGCTGCAGCCTGGTGCAGGTTAGCCAAGGACGCATTAACACCACCACAGGCAACTGCTGGCCACTACACAAAAAAACACATCCACTCAAATACAACAACAACCAATACTAACACTGCTATTACAGACAACAGCTACTATTACAACTACTGGTGATTAGCAATAAGCATACCGGTACCACAAGTAATGTCCAGAAACCACTAGAAAAATATGCACACACACACAACAACAACAACTACTACTACTACTACTACTACAACCATGAACATTCCACACCCTGGCTGGCCAAACAGAGGCAGTATCTTGCAATGCTATTGCTACTCACAGTCTCACAATACTACTATCAGTGCTACTATTACTACAGTCTACCACAACCACAACCACAATAACTGTTGCTGCTGCGGCCACCACTACCACTACTAGAGATGTGTCAATATTTGCTGTTATCAACATATCTGACAATTGACATTTGAAAGTAATAGATATTAGATTGTCAAGTTACATAATCAGCATTGGGAAATGCAACAAAAATTAGACTCACCACAGAGACATGTGGTTCGTTGCTGTCGATGATAAGCGAGCGACGCCATTGGTCAGCTATGATGACGTCATCAGAGGAGGCGGGGCCAGCGTTGTGACAAACAGTTGGTGTTGGGTTGAGTACTGGCTGGAGCAGAACGTGTGTCAATGGCGTGCCGGTGACAACTTGCGACACTGGCCATGAGCTCTGTGAATTCTATCAACAGCAGCCAGCAGCTACCCACAAACTGTCACCCGCAATCCAGTAGTAACCTGGTCTGGCGTTAAGCCACTATGTTCATCAACACCAATGTGCTAACCACCAGAGACATCCACATCACAGGGGCAGATTCTATCTAGGCCTCACAAATATTTGTAGCAGGAGCCCTACTGTTTACAGGGGCCATCTAATATTAAGATAGCTTGATGCCAGCATTTAACATGTTCAATGCTGTCTGTAATTTGCAATTTGACAAAATCTGTTACGATACAGAAGAAAAATTCACTTCAGAAGTGGCATATAAAGTGTAAATTTAAGCTTCTGCTCCTAGACCATCCCCAAACTAGGGTTGTTAAATAAAGTTCGGATTTGCGAACTTCGAATTTCAAGCTAGAATTCGTATTCGTTTTTAAGCCCTTCAATATTCGAATCCAAGCATCACTAATTAGATGCAGACGGCTTTTCCTTGAAAGTGGAGCGCTGTTACTTCAGCCATGCACTGCGTGATGATTTCTTTGTTCTCTGCCGGCCGGCAATTCAAGCGACGCTCGCCACGTGTTTGCTTACCCCTTCTCTCCCCTCCCTGCTTACCGATGTGGCATTAATTACTCTCCGTGCTGCGCCCCTGGTGCGTGTTGTATAATGATGCAAGCTATCAAAGTGACAAATCTTGGTGGCCCAGACACAGAGTAGACATCAAACGCAAATTGCTTAAGCTTCTCCACAAATATATAAATGAAGTTCGAATTTAATCCAAATTGTAACGGTCAAAATTCGAATCTGGAAAAAAAAACGAATTTAACATCCCTACCGCAAACCTCCTGACCGGACCCATAAAGTTGTCAGTAGATCAGCCATCCAGACAGCTACTAGACCATACCACCACCAGTCATCAAAGTTACTCTATGATGGACCTGAATGGATCAGCTGGTATATGCAAACCAACTCGGTATGTGACCAACCAGTGCTACCTCCCAGGTCAACTCAGCCTGGCCATCCAACCCTGTGTCGGTTTTAGCTGTGAGACTATCTCACCACCTTGACACAGTTTAATATAAGTACACAACCATCTCAACGATGCATGCACAAACATATAAACCCAACTCAGTGGAAACGAGCCAGGTCAAGTCAGGTCAGGCTATAATGAACTTAGAATCTAACGCTACACCCAAAAAGACAAATATTTGCATTTGCCAAAATATGCAATTCAGTTGCACACAGAAAACATGCAATCATTTTCCAACAGTATATGTTTGTTCAGTAATCCAGCTCCAGAATTTGTGACTTTCAAAAATAATAATAATAACAGATATTCACCTGGTGGAGAGTCAAAAGAAACCGCTAATAGACCTGGAATTTTAGCAGGAAAAAAACTAACTAAACCTAAGCTTAAAAGTACTGGCTATTACTGCAATTAATTCAAATTAACCAAAAACAACATACAGAGCTCGACACCTGAAGTGGCTTGGAGACGAATGTTGCAGGTAAAACAGCAGCAGAATTGTCAAGTTGCAGTGGGAATGGCTTTGCATGAGTCACGATTCCTAGACATGCACATCCACCACGATACTACAACAACTATGACAACAACTACTACTTCTATTACTACTATTACTGTTAATGCTACTAAAAAATGCTGGTACAACTGTGGCAATATAATGTTGTAGTAAGAACCGCTATACATGAGACACAATCCTTAGATACATGAGTGTAATACTACAACAGAGCTGCACAAACATTTTAGGCCCGAGCCAGAGGGCCAAATTTCCTACTGAAACTGCATGAGGGCCACAAGTCAGATTGCAAATGACTCCAGTAAAATGCTGCATACGGTATTTGGTCTTCCACTGATCAAGAAATAGAACATGCGCTGTCTGATGTTACCTCACGTCACCATACATCAGAGACACACCGTCACAATAGCTTTACATGACATGTTATTCCCACATAATCCCTTAATACACACATACATCATAGTACTAAAACAAATACAACAACAGCTAATACTACTACTGCTGCTGCTACTACTAACACTACTACAACTACACTGTGACGCATAAAAAACACACCAAAATTTATCGACCATAACTTGAAGCTGGATCATCGGATTTTGATAATTTTTGGCACAACTATTCCTGATAGAACTGATCATCAAATGATTATTCAAGATTTCACCTCACTCAACATGTGCTTCTGCATCACCTGGAGAAATCAAAACACATGAAACCGGCACTAAAATGAACAAAAAATGCCAAAAGCCATCCGTGACATTATTGATGTTAACTTGGAGAAGAATAATGAGATTTCGATACTTTTTGGTGTGAACATTCCTGACATAACCAGGCCTCCAATGGCCATTCAGACTTCTAGCTCACCTAACATCTGTTTCTGTTTTATTTTCTGTTTTACCTGAAGAAACAGAACAAATGCAACACGAGTTGAAATAAGAAAAAAAACATAAGTAAATTTGACTACTCGAGATATGCAGCTCCTAGCAGCCCTGATCACAGTCCATTTGACAATGTTTGCAGTGTTATGCAGCAGCGAGTTTATGGCACACTCTTTAGGATATATGAACTCAAGAAGCGACTGGTTAAAGTCTGGAGCAGAACGTTATCAACACTGATACCAATAAACGGAGAATGCATCTCCCTGCCTGTGTTTACACAAATGGCCAATATTTTTAATATTTACTGTCAGCAGTTGCACAACTGGACAATTGAATAAACTGTCAGCCAAAGTGCTAGAAATTTGGACAAAATGTGTTATTTGAATCAAATAATGATACTGCATTGTAATATGTAATATTTTGCCAGTTTTGCCAGGTAGTGCAGAAACAGACGTTCGGTGAGATGAGAACACAAGTGATAATTTGAAGGTCAGTTGTGTCTGGAATGTTCGTACCGAAAATTATTGAATCTTATAATCCATCTTCAAGTGACGATCGATATATTTTGGTGGTGTGTTTTTTATGCCTCACAGTGTATTACTGCTCACCACGTTGAAAGCAGGGAGTCAGTACTAAGGATGTGACGCACAGCTGGGCTGGTGCAACGGGGATCGTCACAAACTTGCACATCTGCGGCTGCGGTGGGGGCACAGTACCAGCTGCATGCTGAATGATGTGTGATTGAGTACCAGGCTGTATATCGTGTTGGATTACATGCGGCTGGGTACCAGGCTGTACGGCGCAGCCTGCAGCAGCGGCAGCCAATGCCGCGGTGGGATACTGGATGTAAGATGGTGCTACACCACCACTGCCTGCATGTAGTGGTAACTGTGTACCAGCTCCACCGGCGACCACCTGACATACGCATCAACTACACAGCAACTGATAAAAATTAACAGATCAAAGGTGCCCTGTGACAAAATTCCTAACAGTGCCAACTCTACAGGATGCGCTGATAAAAAACAAACCCCTAAAACAAATTCTGTATCTCAAGAATCGTAGATGATTTGTCCAGCACTCAACTGACCAGTGTAGGGTCTGGTCTCTAGGCAGTCAACACTGCATGAAAGGTTTTTCAATTTTTTTCAGACATCTACGAAAAGCACCACAGTATATATTGGACAGTACAAGTAGTTTGTTCCACAAAATGGGAATGAAAAGCAAGCAAGCATCGTACATTAACAACTCCACAGACCAAACAGTCTGACCGAGAATGAATCCAAAGACCATCCTCAACAAATATCTCAACGTTACCTGTCCAATCAGAGTGTTGATATGGTTGTTGAAGACAAGCGAGACTGGAGCTGTACCGCCATTGGTCGGTGGTGCTAGCAATGCCGTGCCACCATTGGTCTGAGCCGCTGACATTGCAGCCAATGACATCACATTCTGGTTGATATCATAAATATTATCATAGATATCAAATGACGGCAGTGCCACGGACTGACACATTTCCAAAGCTTTCACACTCTCCGTCACTCTGACAGACATTAACAACAAACAACCAAAGTAGTTTGATAATAGCAAAAATAACTAATCAATGCTGGCACCTGACAAATCATAAGCAATTAAATGTTTTAGTTGGGGTTAGTTGGGTTAGATCCAAAATCTCCCCTTCTCCTTAGGGATTAGAGACAATATCTAACCCACTGGACCCCACACGCATATCTACCAAATGCCACCTTAATCCATCGAACAGTTTAAGCAAAGCGAAAACTTACAAACAGACAGACAGACCACGTTATGGAAAAATGTGCAGTTATAGTCGGAATCACTTGCAGTGGCAGCAACTCTGTCTAATAATAACAGTGACAAACAGAAATACAACAAAAAACAGTAAAAACCTTTTGACTGTTTTATGAGCAAACAAACAATACGGAAATCAACATCAAGTAGAACATCAGGGAATAAATATCTCAGTCAAACTTACTACTAGGCTACTACTACTACTACTACTACTACTACTACTACTACTACTACTACCAGTTTACTAATACAACTACTGCTATTAAAAACTCACATGGATGAGCTGGCATAGTCGACAAAGTGGGACAGATTGATAAACCGATGTATTAGGGCATCTGAAGGTCGCACTCTCAGCTCCTGATCCAGTTCCAGCATGTGCTTGAGCAGATCAACGAATTCACACCGATCAACCATGTCAGCCATCCGATCCACACACTCCGATAATGACGATACGTTCACCTGAAACAGCAGCAGCAGTAGTAGTAGTAGAAGCAGCAGCAGCAGCGTATCTGTAGGCATGCAAACCATCTCAGCCAGCCAGGTTACCTCTGCCTTCAACCCTCCATGCTATGGTAAAACAAATATTGACTTTGGGCCGAGTACTAAAAAATGTGACGGGGAATGTAGTACCACAGCTGTCAGTTCATAAGCTGATTAGCTCAATCCGGTCCGGCAACTACCTAGAACTAGTGCTATGTTGATTAGATGAACTCTTGCAATGTGGCACTGCCACGATAACAAAAACAATGTCTTGGTTATTAGTAGTAGTGTTAGTAGTGTTAGCAGCAGCAGTAATAGCAGTCTAGTAGTAGTAGTAGACTTAGTCACCTGAACCAAGTCATCGAGACAGTTGATGACATACTTTCTCGACTCCTTTGATCTGACCTCAGACTGCGCATCATTCTCCTCCGGTGTCTGTCAAACACACATACACACACACACAAGTTACCATATCTTTTCATGCTCCACAGAATCAATAAAAACAACTGACTTACTTCACCACAGTGACCAACCACCCAGCTGACCCAATCTTTTCAGCTGAATAATATTATTCACACCAATCAACCATGTGCCTATTTAGGCACATCAGTAAATCCTGCCCTGGGGAACGTTCAGGCCAATTTTGGTTTTTCTACGCCTTCTTGTTTTTTTTCAAGCTAGGAACCTATATGAGACAAGTGACAGAGGAACAGATGCACCTGTACAGACAAACGGTAAAAAATAAGCAATAAAAATGCAACAAAAATAGTCTCAACAGCATTTGCCTGAAAATGTCAACAGTGATACTGGCTGCAACCAACTACTGCTAATAGTGCAATGTGTGAGCAATACTACACTGTGTTCAGAAAAAAACACCCACTCACGTTTTCTTTTATATCTTCGTGGAAAATGTTTAGATTTCCACAAAATTTTCAGGGAATGTTTAGGAGGAAACTAGTATTCCACCCGTGTAAAAGTTGAATATTTTTTCTACTGGTGACGTCATGCTAACGTCGTAATATTTCAGTGTTTGTAAATTATGGGTTCTACCGTTGAAGACAGATATTTGATAATTATGTTTGCAAGTCAGCAAGGGTTATGGAGCCACAAGTTTGAGCAAGATGGTTCTGGACAATGGACAGACAATTGGATATTGACGAAATGAAACTTCTAAATTAAAAAAATTGGCATGACTGGCAGTATCAAGCCGTTTGATGGATAGCAGACAAGTGGTCAGCCATGCAGTGACGCAGTGCACGTACGCCTGCCATCATCAACAAAGTTGAGGATCTCGCACTCTGCCAAGAAGATGAAGAACTGAAACAGTTCACAATGGAACATTGCATGACGGATTAGCATATTTTTGGGTTAAGTCAACACAATGATCAATTCATGTGTTTCAACATTTCATCATATGCTTGTCTTCAATGGTAAAATCCAAAACTTACAAACACAGATACATGATGTCAGCATGATGTCACCAGTAACGAAGAATATTTAACTTTTATATTGACGGAATACTTCTTTCCTCCTAAACACTTCCTGGAAATTTTGTGGAAATCTAATCATTTTCCACGGAGATATAAAAAAACGTGAGTGGGTGTTTTTTCTGAACACAGTGTACAAGAACTGCAACTACAACAACCGACCTCAAGCCTCCGAGTGTTTGTCAGAAAGCCTCGATGCCAATACATCGATAAAACTTGTCTGCCCCGGTAGCCACTACTACTACTAATGCAACTCCAGTACTACAGCTACTACTACGACTAAAACAATGAGCCAACCTTGAGCCTCTGAAGCATTCGTTGAAAAGTGTCAATGCCAACACATTGATAAAACTTGTCTATTTTGACAGCAACTACAACTACTACTACTACAAGTATCCTACTGCAGCAACTGTGACCATGCGACTATGACCATATCTATAATAAGTGCCAACCTTGAGCCTCCAAAGTGTTCGTCGAAAAGCATCAATGCCGATGCGTCGATAGAACTTGTCTGTCTTGGCAGCCACTGCGAGTAGATGATCTGGGAATGGGCCTTGTGTCTGAGTGATATAGCGGATTTGGTCATACTCACAAGCCCCAGGGTACAGTGGCCAGCCGAGGTACAGTTCAGCCAACACACAGCCGAGTGACCACATGTCTATTGCCTCGTTGTATGGCAGGCCCAGCAAGACCTCAGGAGCCCTGCACACACAGCAGTAACAGTTGTAGTAGTAGTAGTAGTGGACTAATAGTAGTAGTACACAGTCCAGTGACCACACGTCTATTGACTCATTGCACAGCAGGCCTAGCAACACCTCTGGAGCCCTAAACACAGAGCAGCACTAGTTGTAGTATTCATACGCAGCTGAATGTATGTCTATTGACTCATTGTATGGCAGGCCCAGCAACAATTCAGAAGCCCTGTACACACAGCAGTAGTTGTAGTAGTAGTAGTTGGTGGCATAGCATAATGGTTGGAACGTCAGTCCTGGCCGGCAAACTTTCCCTATCCTGCGCTAGACTGATGGATGGTTGTGTGACCACTTTCTTGGTAAAGCGTCCGCTATCAGTCAACCAACAAGGCCAACTCAGTCTGCCATCCCTCCGGGGTCGGTTAAATCCCATTATATGGGTTACGAAAGGTGGGGACCTTGGTACAGCTGACTGGGGCTGCCTGGTCGGCCGCTGCGCTAGCCGTGTCTGCAGGCTGCACGCATGTAAAAATTCTTTTTAAACCCTCCTCAGTCATGGAGCATTTGTACTGCAAACGTAATTCAACTCAGATCCCTGCAGGTCAGTTTTTAGATTTCAACATCAGGTAGTCACACATATATAAACAAGCCCTAGTTAGTAAAAAATTGTGTTCAGCCATGCAGTGACAGAGGGAAAATGAACACAAAGTTCTCACATGGGAAAGAAACATGAGGATCATCATGCACCACAATGCATCACTTCAGGAAAATGCACCTCCCAACTAAATAACATTTTCTTTCGTTCACCAGTAAAAAAATTCCTTGAAAAGCCATGGTTATGGAGACGTCAGCTTAATACTGGCATCATATGCGGCCGTCGCCTGGCTATGCACAAAACCAATCACACATCACTGACTTACTTTAAATTTCAACTATAAGTCAACTTTTACATTGCCTAGCATCCTGTGTGCTGCACCCACAGCAGCAGCGCCACCAGCCAATCGCAATCCCTCGACTTTCTCCCTTAGTATCCAGCATGCATTGCGACGATTCATTATAAAGTAGTTGGGCGTTTATTTTTATATAATGTAGTATTAATTACGATTCATTTGTGTTCACTTTCCTTATTCGCAGCATATGATTAAAATTAGTTTTGTTGTGTGGTATTCAGTTGCAGCTGACTGCATTAATCATCGGCTTATGCAATGCCACGCCAACGGTCATGTGCATGTTGCTAGGCAACTATTATGCACAGTGAATGTGCGTAATAATTTTTTAATACAGTGCAAAGTGCTTAAAATGTTATACAGTCACGTAATGTAGCTTGCAGTGCAAAAAATAGTAAGCGTGTTACGAAAGAAACATACCTCTGCGCAAAGCATGCTGGAAGTTAGAGGAGAAACACAGAGAGGTCGCCTTCTATAACGGAGTGGAGCTACAGTAGAGAATCTAGAAATTTAATGTATAGGTCTGTGGCTGCACCTAGCGTGTCTGGGGCGAGATGGCTGGTAGGTGGTGCAACTGTCAGGTGAACAAGTCATTAGCACACTGTGAATGGCCCATGGTCCCTATCTTCTCCCCCATCAGTCCCACTCAATGAGTGCACACTGCACAGCAAATGTGGTGTCTGGTGTCCTGGGTCTCCTGTCAGTGGTGGGTGTTGTACATCCCAAGCACTCAGCACCAAGATGACACATTGTAAACCTACCCAGGCCCAGTAGCTAAAATAGAAAATTGAAATTCTAGTGCAAATCCGTGTTGTGAATTATTACTGCTGGCAGATGGCAGTACTGTTTCAGCATCATCAGTAGTTTCCTTCTCTCTGTTAACACGATAACTCATAAAAAACTGCACTTAGCTTGATGAAATTTTGCAGAAACGTGTACATAGACAACCTCAGGAAGCCTATTTGCAAGTGCAAGTAAGCACAGACCAGGGTATGCATTATGCAATATACTTGTTATTTTCCTGGAGGCTACTGATATCAGATGACTTTGACCTTTGACACACCAGAAAATCTTGCCCTGGGAAGTGTTCATACCAGTCTGTTTCTCTGCTTTTCATTCTGTTTTCACACTAGAGCTAGTACAGGACAGAAGGACAGACAAAAAAGCAAGAGCATAATCTGGACTACTATAACAGCCATACAATAAGGTACAGAAGGTTTACGAAAGTGGACGCATGCGGCCCCATATAAATTTTAAAAAACAATTTCACCTGTAATATCTTGACTGGAGATAAGTAGAGCAAACAGCTTGTGAAGTAAAACTAGCCGACCCAAAATCAATCAGCTTGACCCGATATGGAAATCGAATTGGGTCGACGAGCATGATATTCTCTGGCTTGAGGTCGGCGTGTATTAGTCCAACATCACGCAACTTCAGTAACGCTCTCAGCACCTGTCAGGCCACACATATTTCACTAGGTAGTGTAACGACACAGCGAAGGTGTGATGAAATATTTAATCATCACATTACTGCAAACTTTCCACAATATAAAAGTGATTTTCCAAGACTTTCCAGAACTATTTAATTCAACGGATAACAAACAAGTCAGATTTTCAGATACATTTTCTACATCAATTACATTACAGAATACATAGTTAATCTTGCAAAGTATGTCTCATAAGTCATAAATCACTAAGTTCATAATTATACTAAACAGTAAACAACAGATCAAACCAAGTCTGATAGTAACGATCATAATATAATATGTAAAAGCCAAAACCTGTGGACAGGTCTAAAATATAGCAACCATTTGATTTTATTCTCCATGACTTTACAGCACCAAGACCTGGAAAATTTGAGTTTTAAATTCCATGACTTTCCAAGATCTGTGCGTGAAAAATGTAAAAGGTACGCGGGTAATAAAAGACTCACGCTAACCTGGACGGCAACAGCTCTGATGTGTTTCAGTGCGACTGGCTGAAATCGGTTCTCCTTGAGAAAGTCATACAAGTTCTGTCCAAGCATCTCAAACACCAGGCACGAGTGACCACGATGTCGGAAGCACTCAAATGCCCACACCACGTTGTATGCTCCCGCATTCTCCTGACGAAGTCTCAGTAGAATGGAGACCTCGAGCTGCCCCTGACGAGCATAGGATGGGTGGTTCTTGAGTATCTTGACTGCCACTATGTCGTTGCTGCCATGACGAAAACATTTCACGACCTGACCGAACGTCCCCTTGCCCAGAAACTCCAACACCTTGACACGTTACAGACTCAACGAATGAATGAATCACTTAATCAATCTTAACTTCTTAGAGTAAGGCAGCATCAAAGTTAAATCATCTGGCAGTTTAAAAAGTGACGCAGTGGATGATGCCCAGTATGATTTATAAACAGCCAGAGTTTGAGATGTTAGAAGAAGATCAACAGTGACAGACGTCTTTATGTCATCCAGCAGTGTCCCAGACATGGGGTCCCCGGTCCAGCAATAACAGAAGACTCGATAGCTTGCTTACTGACTATTGAAGGCCTGAACGACTTGATGCAAACCTATCCCCCCAAGCTAATCCAATTCCAGCTTTTTCCTCGACTAATGATGAAATATTTTATTATGGTTAAGCTTTTAAAACATCTAAACCTATAAATTTGCAATTGCTTTGGCTATTCTATGATCTGGAGAGCAAGCTGTTGATTCACATAAGTTGTGAATTAACCGGCAAACTTCTCAGTTATGGTTCAAGTTGGGGTATAGTAAAAAAAAAACCCCAAAACCAACAACCAATAAAACCCAGGTTGCAATTTTTAAAAAACTTTTTTTCTACCGTGCTAAAATGATAACTGTAGCAGATTTCAGGTGTGTGAGTGAGCAGTTTCTCAATGGCACACCAACACACAATAGGCCGTTCAGTGCAACGTGTGGCATCTGTTTGGTACCTGATAGCTGGTGGTGGGCGAGGAGAGCAGCTCGTGCGGTGTGAGTCTATAGTCTCCATCTGAGCTGGTCGCTGAGGCTGCAGACGAGCCCCCGCCTGCACCGCCTGCGCCACCGCCGGCCGTAGCTAGCCTAGCATTCTTGGACGCCGTCATTACAGCACCATTGTCTCAGCCACTGCTTGGTGACTGTAATCTCATCTAGATACCACACAGCTGCTTGCTGGCTTGCCAAGGGGCACCCAAACACGAACTGTCTGATGATGCAGTGACATCCATGGACTACCGCATCATCATCATCATCAGCAGCAGTAGCAGCAGCAGCAGCAGTTGACTCAATGCAACCTGATCCACACAAGCATGCATATTACAATGATACAATAGCATTATGAGGCAGGCCAGCAGCTGCCAACATTATGTGACTTGCCGGATGGCCAGTCCATCATAATATCTCTCAGCCCACCCCAATCTCCATCAGTCTGCCTGTACTTTATGGCATCCGAAAACAAAAACAAAATAACCTAAATTCACGTAAACTTTGTCAGCAGTAGTAGTATTGAGTGCCAATTATTTTCAACTCAAAAAGTCATAAACACTGTCAGACAGGGATGCGATAAGGTTAAAGTTCCTCCAGATTAGGGGTGCAACGGATCCAGATACAGGTCCAGCCTCCAGGTGAATAACGCGGCATTTTACCTCAAATCACAAAATCGCAGTTGGTAAGAAACTCGTTTCCCCGCAAAAGCAGTGTGCCAGTAACTATCGGTTATCAACAGCAGCCGATAAATCCAAGTGTAATTGCCGATGACGATTTACATCCGTACACCGCTGTCTGGTTGATTGGTTGGTTGGTCGTTCGTAAACAGAGAAGGTTACAGATGAGGGGCGCTTTCATCCGTTCTCGAAGATCTATTTCGTCCTGCGCCAAACGCTGGTCACACACCGAGACATGTCAGTGATTCAGTCGACCACAACGATGCGTCTTATTATGTGTTTTGCGACACAGACTGGCGACCAAGTCGACATTTTCTCCACGCTCTATTATCCCACGTGGGTGTTGGTAATATGCAGAAATGCGGAAAGTAATTTGGAGAATGAATTCTGCGGAAGTAGGCTGCGGAACGGTGGGTAATATGCGGAATGCGAAATGACCGACCGAGCGATCGATAACGCCCCCTTAGATTAAAATACGCCGCTGTCATATCTCATC
>Ga0209671_1002270_pt1 | contig 17389 bp, 10 predicted proteins | sample WorMetHERISLAND2_2_FD_187401 | JGI IMG/M metagenome (GOLD analysis project Ga0209671, IMG submission 187401) | Marine gutless worms symbiont microbial communities from Max Planck institute for Marine Microbiology, Germany - Olavius geniculatus... | ecosystem: Host-associated > Annelida >...
ATTTTATTCAGATTCGTTCAGATTTGACACTTCCATTGTACGATGTCCAGGGGGTTAGTTTTTTCCGGACACTGTATTCGCTGAGTCGAACAATTTGGTCAGCGCGATGATGGCGCAGATACGACAACGATGATCGTGCGCAACATAAAGGCATACAATTCTATTCAAATAGCGATGTAATAAGAAGGCTCGAAATGCGTGAAATAGGGGCAGCGAGTGAGTCACCTTGATCAGTCATCAGAGTAGATACATGTACGTTCAACTGACATAGGCCCCTAGGCCTAGTGACAACTAATCTGACACGTAATTCAAGTGTAGGCCTATGCCTAGCTGCAGCTGCTGACACCAGCGCTGAAATTACACCTACACGCACGCCCACTTTCAGTCAACTGCATTACTCACGTGTGTGCTCTGTGCTCATACATTTTAATTAAAATTTGTTTTAAGCCGAGGCATGTTAAAAAAATCGGAGTATATAGGCCAATCTGCTAACCTGAAAAAGTAGATCAAAGTTCCAGACTCCACTTTTCGTCCGGATTTAGTAAAATCTTACAGAAAAGAAGTTTCACACTACATCAGTTTTGATTTTGTTACTTTCGTTACAAAACTTTCGTACCAGTAATTAAAGTTGTTTAATCATAGCGTACCTCTCGTTGAACAATAGAAATTAATCTCTGAAAGCTGAATGTTTCTGCGCCCGAATTAAGTTAGCTTCTCTACCAAATGATAAGCCTACAGTCAGTTTAATCAAAAAAGACACTGAATTAAAAGGAACTGAAATAGTTAAGCGATGAAAAAGAACAGAAAACTAAAAAAGAAGCAAATAACGAGAAATAAAATTAGGAAAAAACTCAAACGAAAAACCACAAACAAGGAAAATTGTTATCAGTCCACATACGCGTATTGGTAAAAAGACAGGAAACAAGCGAAACGAAGTAATAAAAGAAAAAAATGCAGACTGCTTTTTTATATTCATGTTACTTAGCTATATGACAGACCGGCAGGTTTAGCTATGAATAAGTGTGAAGGCCGATACATAACAGTCATACAACTACACGTCAAGGGTATAGAACGTGTGCACCGTTGCACGTCTATTTGCATTAATAAATCTTGTCACAAATTTCCTGCTGAGTGTGTCAGTGAAAGAATTTTGACAGTAAATCAATATTTGAAGTAGTCTAAGCAACGACAAAAGGTAGGCCTACTATGGTAGCTTGGTTTTTTGACGCACGATGTATTTAAAAGTGATGCACGAGAGGGCAGAACAAGAATCCCAGCTGTCGCTACGGTGAGGCCGACCGTATACTGGTTGTCACTGACCTTCAAGGCCATCCAAGGTCCATGATTTTCATTTCATCTGAAAGAGCGTATGCCACTTCCTAAAAACTTGTAAACTAGGCCGAGATATGGTCAGTTTTTCGTTACCATAGTGCATAATGACGCCTCGATTTATATGTCATTTGAAAGCCAGTATGCGGTTTCTTATTACTGATCAATAGCAACCTATAGGTTTCATTTTGCATTGTTTAGCCACAGTACATCCGTTACAAAAGAACGACAGACAGACAGACAGACGACAACCACGACAAAAAACCGACCTTTAAGCTTACAGCTTAGCGGTCGGTTCAAAAACTATAGGCCTGTTTAATGGAATGCTGCATAAATTGGCGATATCATATAGTTTCAAGTTCGCAAGAAAAAAACAAGTATCGAACAAACGACCAGTAGCCTACTAATTTTTCTCTGCAGATATTCGGCTGATTTTTGTGAAGCTACAATTGGGTGTTTTTGGCGCACTTGTAAGTCGGGCACAATGCTGTAAAAATCTAAACAGTGCAACGAATCGGCGTTGTCGCCACCGCGCCTAGTGTTTGGTCGTCAATGTCAACGCCGTAACGCGAAGAGCGCACAGCACTTCGAGACGAGACTTGCAGGTCGAGCACCTCCGACTGCAGAAATATCATCATTTTAATTATAATTATAAAACCATTTGTAGTCTAAAAAAATTTACGGTGAGCTGGTAGGCCTATAGAGTAAAATTTGCGACATACCGGGAAGCAAACTCCCAATTCCATGAGACACTTCCTCTACTAGAGAGAATATTCCTATTTGCAGGGTTTTAAATTATCCGGATTTTTTAGAATGTACATACAATGTATATGCGAAAGGCTGTGATTATTTGATACCAGACTGAAGCCAAATACCATTAAAGCTGTAAAAAAAAAATTAAGAGCACTTAGCTAATTTTCGTCTTCCTCTGCGCATTTGTCTGATTAAATGCTGCCAGATTTCACAATCACTGGCTGTTGCCTCTCTGTCTTTCCTTAGGTGTCATTAAGCTAAACTATAAAGCCTACGGTATGTCTTAAACCAGACGCCTACGCACGTGCCGGATATACATACACTATGCGCGCCTGCACACTGGCGACAGCGTTAAGATGTTCTTAAGCGTGAGCACATTCAGCACCAAGACAGAGACTTGTAAGCCTATAGCAAGACTCGCCTCCTGCCTTATAAACAAACTGTTTTATAGACGACCCTCGGTTACGTATCAGCGACAGATGGCAATTTAATAACCTCGTCTTACTTTCCTCAGCATGTAGCTTTTTTCTGCACATCCGGCGCCCGCTGCTGTTAAACAGCGCCCGCGGGCATAAATCTCATCTAGCTCTGAGTATTCTGTGCACGGTTTGTTGCAAGGATGTAGTTTAATCCTCGACACCAAGGTTTCGAGGTGTTTCGATTACAAAAAAAAATGAAGTTTAAGTTACGTTAAAATATTTGCTGCTGCGTAAAAAATGTTCGTCTTCGTGTTGAAAAAAAGTCGTGATCCTGATCTTGGTCTTGTTTACATCGCTGGTTTGTTGACAAACTCGAGTTCTTGCTTTGACCTCTAGGCCTACATTTGTTACTTCGTCTTTCTTAATGTGTTCTGTTTTGTCCTATTATGGAAGTACAGTGTAGATAAAAATGCTAGGAGATTTTGGGACATTCGCTAATAAAAGGTTTGCAAAGAAAATTGCTGAAATATACTACATAAAAGCATTAGTTGCAGGATTTGCAAAGAGTCGACTATTCAATTAGGCAGTCAGTACAAACGGATGCCGAACAACAGCGATAATTATCAGCGGCATGTAAGCTTACAGCAAGCCGCTCCAGTAGATACACTTAGTAGCATGTTATAAGCGGTACGAAACAGTAAATTAGTTTCTTATAATACTCGCGGGCTTCTAGTCCGGCCTTACCGTGCTATGTATGGCGCAGACCTGTCAATGGGCTTCATCTTTTTTTCTAAGAACGGCTTTTATTGTACCATGAACGTATAGCATACGCAGCTCGTACACCCATGCGCCCGTGAGAATTAAGCTTACTAAAATGTACTAGTCAGTTCTGAGACCTCCCACGATGCATAATGCAATCTGTTCCAGAACTACGCATCTTTGAGTAATTATTGAAGTTCCAGAACATTGAGGTCGCTGCAGGCTACACAGCTAGGTATACGCCTACAGCTGCTATATAATGCGCGTATTCGTGAACGGTCACAAAACAGCCGTAGGCCTACAGAAACTAGAATGGACTTGGTAGCAGAGTAGGAATGTGCACTTGGTAATGACGGTTTTCGCACGAAAGCGCCATCGACGCCCAGCCAAACCACAGAAATAACACGATACACAGGTAATTTGCGAGTCAAGTACTGAATGGCCGTGGCACATTGAGTTCATCTGCAAAAGATTATATGGGGGTTTTGTCGAACGTGTAGGCCTAACGAAAAGTAACAAATGTCAGATCTATAATTTCACGCGAGAAAAAAAGTTTGTTACGCGACGGGGCGACAGATATTTTTTACATATAGCCTCATGTAGGCAGCTATTTTTATTGTGCTTATTTCGAGTTTATAACGGTTAGCTTGAAGTACAAATTCATAAATATTGACCGGTTTAACCAGTTTAACTTTTGCTGATAAACTCAGCAGTGAATTCGCAACAAAGTAACTAGTAAAGGTTCCACCAAGTCTTAAATGATTTTCTGAACTACTTGTAAAATATTTGTAATTAAACAGCGAACCAAACCCACCAGTGCATACAGGAGCGTCTATACACCATATAAACCTTGAAGCAAAGCAAATGTTCCAAAAAATATAAATTTTTCTGAAGGGGGGAGTTAGGTGGGGTGGCAGTTCTCCTCTAGTGGACACTATGAACATGAGTATTCACACTCGATCGACCGCCAAGCGCACTAGAGATTTCTTCGAAATGATAGTGCGCTATATAAATATGTTCACTTATTATTATTATTAGCCATGAAAAGGGAGAAATGGGCCTAATGAGTCACTACTTCAGCAATTATAGGAAAGTAATAACTGGCTGCATTTGTTGAATATTCTGATGGTTGGCTGTACGTAATCATTAACAAGTTTATCATCGAGGCGAAGCTGAGCTGCAGATGAAAAAAGTCTGCCTGAGGTCGGTGACCCGATGTTCGTCCTTCCTACACAGAGAGAGCCGAGCTGTCAGCACTTGTGCGTGAGTCGGTGATCGACGATGACAGCGGCACGGCATTTACCTGCACGGCGTCTAATGATTGCTAACGACACCGACGACTTCCGTTGTATTCAGCCTATAAACAGCCGCGCGTCCGGTACGCCACGGTACATACGGGGGCGGTATACACGACCAGGTTAAATGGCTGCAGTTGATCACCATCTTTGGTCAGATTAGACGACGACCGGTGGCGACTTTGAAACGGCGTGCGTCCGTCCGCCCGGAACCTGCGGCAAGGTGTCGATTTGTCAGTGCCCTGTCAGCCAGGTACTTCCTCAATACGCCTACACTGTAAACATCTACCTACGCGTATGTCAAACCGTCAAACGTCCTCTGGTGCTTTTTTTCGCCGACGCTGCACGACGTAATGTTACATCACACACGGTTATATATAGCCAGGCAGTCGAGGGACAAAAAAGATGAAATTCTACAGCGAGGCTGACCGAGCAGTAAGTTATACACGGTGTTTCAAGAAAGGACCCCTTTTGTTTTTTTCATTATTCTCAAATAATGATCAATTTACACAAAAAATTTTTACCAGTTGTAGCGGAAGAAATACTAATTCAAAATATTTCCACAAAATATGGCAGTTGATTAAGTATTCTTTGCTAGTCGTGACGTAACGCTAAACAATAGAACCCCTTATTTTTAAAGTTCAGGGTCTTTCAAAGTCATCGATGTTAATACGACTAAAAAGCTCGTCACTGGGGCTTGTTGTAATAGTCAGCATATTTATGCCTATCTGCAACTGTTTTCACGGTAGACTTGCCAACAACGACAAAATAACGACTTTTAGGCTCTGGGGTACCGCTCTTTGATGCCCTCGTGCGCAGGTTTCCTTGAACCTAAAAGGTCGAGAGTTGAATCGTTAAAATCTACGTTTAATGCTGACAATTTAATATGCAGCTTGTCTTGGTCTATCTGTAAGCCTAGTGAATTCGACACACTTCGCTCTTGAAATCTGTTTCGCAGCCCAAAATCGCCAAAAATCCACAAAACCATTATTTTGGCGTTCAATGTCATCTAAGTCATTGAATTCGGTGCCAATCGACAGCCAGTGTACGACTTTCTATTAGTGATTAATAGTAACTTAGGTTTTATCTCGCACCATTATTGAGATAAAGCGACTTATTGGCTGAAAATCGCAAATTTTTCCTACCACCTCTTTTTTAGCCCTCTCGTTCGGGGTGACCCCCTTCGAACTTATGGAAAAGCTTTACGGTTCCTGAAACTAGTGTCTTCCTGGCAGCCGATGATGAAGATTTAGTGATCCTAGCTTGCACCGTTTTTGACTGATCCATTCGTGTGACGGACAGACAGACAGGCGGACAGACAAAAGAATTGCGATGGCTAAGACGTGCCAAAGCAGTAGCTGCTTTCGCTCTGCTTTCGTGCGTAAAAATAAAAAAGCCAAATTTTAAGACAGACTTTCCGTTCACTGCATGTGTGGATTTGAATTTGTGCAATTAGTTAAATTGCACTTGTTCACATCGTTTTCCTTTCCGGTATTTGTGTTCAGTATTTTGCTAATTTCGGTCGATTTCGGTATGGTGTAAAAGTTTAGCCGTATGCATGCACGCGTTTACAAAGCAGTTTATGTAGGTACTGTATATAGTAGCCAGAGCGATAGGAAGTGCACTGCGCAGCACACGTGCCCTGCCGACAAGTCGCTACGTCGAGCAAGCAGCGAAAGCGACCAGTAGGCCTACCGTGTACATGTTCCGGTCTGTCATCACGGCACATGACTGGCAAGGTCAGACGAAATCAAGTGAACTTTTGCCGGGTCGGGTCACGGCAGTCAGGCCTTCTGACGGAAAAATGATCTCCGTAGAACGGGGAGAGCGCAGTCGTTTTTGATACATGCCGTTGGTGCTGATCTAGTTGACTGACCAGTGGTCCAGTTCCCTGATCGCCGTGGTCGCTGCATAAATTTGCTACGAAATATTCGACGAAAGCGGCTCATACTGGTGGATCAAACAACGCCAGATCTCGATTGCATGCGCCGTGGAAGTTTAGCCAGAAATTCGACATCGGCAAAATAACTGCCCTTTGTCGGGAAATATCCGCTTGTATGTAATTAAAGACCAAATAGGACGTTTTAGAAGGCGCAGCCTTGTTGTAATTAGACATAGGCCCCTACATTAAACTTTTTGCATTTAATGATATTAATTTATAAATCGCCTAGCTGACGGCATTAATGCTAGCACGGGCGCTTCAGCTGCTAGAAAGCGATTCGGTCAGAGGCGCGATGCGATCTAAAATTAAAACTTTATTTTCAGCGTTGCATTGCATCTGACGTCGTTATACTAAACGCCCTGAAAAAAGTATTAAGCTACAACACTGGCTTACATACATTTCGGACATTTGGTGGTTTTGATTTTGAGGTGATCTGGACAATACGAGGGCGTTTCGACGCAGTCGACAGCAAACTAAACAGACTGTTTCATAAAACACGCGAGTTCTTTTAACCATGCTTCGGAACAGGTCTTGACGGTATCGGCCTAATCTATCCGGTTTAAATTACAACTGGTACTGTTAAAACTGGTACTGCGCAAGTACTAAATAGTATCAAAGATTTGCAGCGTCGATAAACAATAACAAGCAATCGATGTATCATTCAGATCTGGACTTCGATAATTACAACAGCAGTGACAAACGTTCTGCTCCGAGACTCCGAGTTGAATGCGTAATCATTTTACTTGCATAAACTTTAGTTCTGGCGTAGTCTAAATTCGTACATCGTTGTCTGCTGGTGTCGTCTTGTATAATTTGCTGTGATCGCGGTGCTAACAAGTAATCAGTGGATGTTTACGCGTTCATGTGTATATTAAACGCCCTTACACGCCGATGCGGCCTCACGACGCTTCCACTTAGGCCCCTAACCATTGACAGACATACAATAAGCTTATTAATATGCTGCCTTTACGTGGGACACGTGAATCAGAGAATCAGACTGTTATAGCGTGCGTGTGTGTGCGTGTGCTTACGTGACAACGTTTTTTTCATTTCATCACGCCTTTATTTCACGCTCATCATAGTCGCAGTAATGCCGGAATTAATAACTACGAGGCCTGACTGCCATGACCGTTTTAGCACTTTCTGACGGATTGACTAAAAGCAGATTCTACTGAGATCTGGGAAAAGATTTATCACATTTGCGTTCCAAGCGCGACTGCCACTGTATAGCTGAAGTTTTCAAACGCAACATTCACGAGGTGTATCTTCTGCCTATGGTTTTGATGCACCGACGGCCATTTGTCACCGACAGCAACGCATGTAAATGAATTAAGCGAATTACAGTCATCGACCGCGACAGTGCGGTCGCTAGCAATGGAGCATAGAGTGGATCGTGCTTGTTGTACGTACCAGGGTGGTCCAACAGTCTGTCATTATACAGGTCAGTGTGATCGGTCGGTCGCTGGCGCTGCAAGATCCGGTTCACTGGGTTCGATTTGATCGGCTGTCAGTAATCATTGCTACATCAGCAGTCAGCTGCTGCAGCTGCAGACACGCACCGATTGATGCTACACGAGAAGAGACGACGTACGAACGCAGCTCAAGTCTGTGGACGTACAGACAGAGAGGCTGAACTGACCGGCTTCTGCAGACATTGTTTATTGACTTGCCCTGTGCTGGTTGCGTACATTCAGACCAATGCTCATCAGGTCTGTCCGCACTGCAGACAGACAGACGGACGGAAACATCTATCTGCCTGTCTGCTGCTGCTGCTGCGCCGGTCACGCCGTGATGATGTCGATCAGGTGCTCCGTGATAGACACTGCCTGCGGACACGTGCTGACATCAACCGAGGGGCCACAGTTGACCGACTGAACATTAGGCTGAGCTCAGCTATGGCACCTGGTCTGTAATGTCTTTGAACTGACCAGTGCTGACCTAACCCAACCCAGGAACAGCCAGCCGCCGTCAGGTTGGGTGACTCACAAACGCGTTATCCTGCTGAACTTTCAGAACTCGTGAAAAAAGTGTAGGCAACGCCACTGGTTGTGCATGGTCGTTCGTCTGGGACAGTAAAACGATTTTTCGGAGAGACGATCAAGAAACGACATAGGCCTATTTAATGTGGATTGGCGCGAACGTCAGTTAGATTAGGCCTGCGTGTTTTTGTCTGTCTAAATAATTATCTTAATGTTATAACTATAATTAGGTCTCATATAATGTTGATGATGAATTATAGCGCCTGCAGTCGGCTATAGGTTATGGGTGAATTATAGGTGATTGATAGGTCTGCAATACCCTACATTTCGCATTCCGGTGTTTTTCATTGAGAAATTCTAATAAAGGAAAACGCGTGAAAGCCTGAAATGACTCTTTCAAGCAGATGACGTCCATAAGTGAAACTCACGCTGACTGTCTGGGGAGTTAATAATGCATGGCGCACGTGTGCCATGGATAGACTACTGGCAGTACTCAGACGGTCGCGTATTTTCATCAGTTGCAGCGACAGGTCGCTGGCGAGGCGAGTGCCCGGAGTCGGACTTCACGCGACCGTCCAATGACTAGAGATGCGCCACTGACGATTTTCCGTTTCAATTTACGTGTTTTGTGGGTGCTTTTTATTCACATAATTTTATAACTGTTGTTAAATTTGTTAGTCCGCTGCTTTATTTGTGAGTGGACGTTAAACAACAATGATGATGATGATGATGTTTCTTTGTGCCATACGCGTAAAAGTATAATTAAATTAAACTAAACATTAACTAAATATAGCACAGTGTTATTCACTTTCCTCCAATAATTGTTATTCTCGCATATTCGATTCAAACTACTTTTGTAGGTCGCTAACCTATAGCCTATTGCCTATTTTTAACTCTTGTGACAAACGTAAAATTGTTTGTTCAGATTTTCCACAGTTTGCGTTGGCTGTGTAACTTGACGTTTGTATCCCAGTTTAAGTATCTAGGTCACAATTTCCAGAGAGTTGAAGTCACTGTTTGCTAGAACAAACTTACTTATTAGAAGATTTGCACGGTGTACATCAAATGTTGAAGCGAAACTGTTTCGGTCGTTTGTCTTGTGTTATTATGACATTGCACTGTGGAAAAACTTTCAGTTGGCCAGCCTTAAAAAGCTTGCTTCTGGTTATGTTAAAAGCCTTAAACTTTTTTTGTATTTCCCAAATACAGCAGTGTCACTGCGAAGTTAATGCAATTACGTCTGCCAAGCTTTGATACTGTATTGCATAATGCTCAAGTGGCATTTTGTGCCAGGCTGAAGTGTGTTTACTGTTTCCATGTTTCTTTCTGTACTGCTTTAATATCTGCATATCTGTGTGTCTGTTTGTCTTTTTCTGTTCGTGTTTATGATGTTTATCGGCCTTGTTGCCTGATACAAATGAGTAAATAAATAAATAATTAGGTCACCATCGTAGACTGGCTTGGAACAGTTTGCCCACATCAGTGACATCATCTAAGTGTCTCCGATGGTCCGATCATCTGTTTTTTGCCTCTTTTCCATCGATGACTTTGTAGAATGCTAGACATTTTTTCGCTTTAAATTTTATTTTAGGCCTAATGTAGCCTAACGTACAACGGTTTATAAAAGATATTACTTCAAGTACGAAGACGATCATTTGCTAGAAAATAAGATTGGTAGCATTATCGAATACTATAAAACCATCAAGTACTGAAGCGAGCTAACGAGTGAGATATGTTAAGCGTATCAAATGCGGATGACCCTACATAATGTAAATAACGTCCAAAAAAAATTTTTAAAAACGTTACAAAACGTGTAAAAACTTGGCAAAAATAAAGCTAGAACCAGAGAAAGAGAAAGTAACTCATTCAATTTCAATTCAACTTCTGGTCATAAGACCAAGTGTTACTAGACGTACTATAGCAAACTACATGTAGTCTACTACCACTATACCTGTAGCCTATTAATTCGTTTCTGTGGCTTTAAAAGTGCTTCTCAGCGTTCTTGATGAAATTTTCAATAAACGCCTTTTTGAAATTTTTTTAAAACTCTAAAAACCTAAAAAAAGGTTATTAGATCTATGGTTGGCGCAGCCTGGCTGGTGGCGACTGAGACCTGCAGTGATTGATCAGATTGTTCGCGGCGCCATGTAATGCAATGCCTGTGACGCCCGTCACTGTGCACAGCCGACAATCATAAACCCAACTCAACTAGCGTTTAGCGTGCGAGCACCAAGCACTGTGTTACCTCGTGATGTGACCTGACCTCAACGCCGCCGCCGTCACTACTGCAGCTGCCTCTATATGAAACTATACGCCGACGGCAGTTAGCAGCAGGGGCGTGTTCAGGCAATGCGGTCTATACGTATTAATCGATTTACACGCGCGTACTGAGTCAACCGAGTTCCGTGAATAATTGTCACTTTCTACCTTATAATTCTGCTCAGCCAACTTCGCGATGCGCATTTTTTTGTACACTGTGTCGCGAATGACTTTCTCACTGGCTGCCTAATTTGCTGATTAAGAGCGGTGCTACACCAAAACCGAAAATTACTCGACTGCTGATACCGCCCTTATTTTTGTGCTTCCGTTTGCCGGCCATCTTGAACAAAAACCTGCGTCTCTAAAATTTAATTAGATCCTTAACAATATTAGCAAGCATTACTGACAAAAATTAATACAAACAGTTGTTTTTCAGTAATACTTTGAAAGCAAACTAAAAACTGCAATATTAGTGCAGTTTTTAGTTTGCTTTCAAAGTTTTACTAAAAATACTGTTTTTCAATCTAATCTGTAATACTTGCAAAAGCCGATTTTCCACATAGGCGGATCCAGGAGTTGAAGTTGGAGGGCCAAGATCGATCGAGCGCCGAAGGCGCGAGCCGAGTCGAGGCGCCGAAGGCGCCAAGGAGGTGGGATGTGGGGAGGGGTCTGGGGTAGAGCAGTGCCCCCTCCGCAGAAAATTTTTGAGATTTTGGGATCAAAATGGCGTATTTTGTGGATTCTTGGTGCTAAATTTCGTTTTTTATGACCAAAGCAGTATCGAAATACCAAGAATACAAGGACTACCATGGAGATTGATTTGCATGCGATAAAGAGCGTTACTCAGGGGTGTCTATCCCTCTAAGTCCTTGGAGCAAGTTTCCCCCTAACTCAAGGTGAAGCGCCCAGGCGTCGACGGGGTAGGGAATGGGAAGAGGGTATCCTCCTCCCTAGCTGACTAGAGGTCTGGAGGAACGTCGTGAGCTCCCCCAGCGGGGTCCGGGGCAGAGCCCCAACGAAAAACGAATTTGGTGCAAATTCATAACACATTGCCTACGCAAGGCAAAAAGGGCGACTTTGGCATCTTGGGGGGAATGGCCCCTTTGGCCCCCTAAATCCGCCTGTAACTTTCCATCCAACCCAAAATGTGCAATTGCAGAACTAAGTTCTTACTTGACTCCGATCACGCTGAGTGTTCTGTTTTTACATGTTTGGATGCTAATTTTTTAACTTCGTCGATAGGCTGTGAAACATTAGCTACCGGCAAGCCTTTACAGACGATTAATTAGTTTCATTATTATTTCATTGTTGTATATACGTCAACACATTTTGCAGAAGCAAATCGGTTTTTTAAATGGTTTTATTTGCAACCTACATAGGCTAACATTTTTCAATATTTCTCAAACGTATGTACTGTGTCAGTGACATGGCATTGAAAACTTGTGAACACTCGACACATGGTGATAAGACATTATTCATACAAATATTGTACCGTAAAACTACAAAATTATGAAGTAAGCGTATAAGTCCTTTGGCCAGCACAAAAGTTTAAGCACTAGAAAAGTGAGTCTATAATACGATTAGGCCTACGGAGTGTTCATATGCTAAAAATGGGACCCCAAGCTCGAACGCACAATATGAAAAATCGGCCATGAACTAATGAGCGTTGTATGTGTGCTAGAGTTAACGGCGCCAAATTACTGACAAAAAGCAGATGAAAGAAATATGGAAAACAAAAAAAACGCAATATATACAGCCGATAACTCAGTCAGCATATCAGACAACAATACTTCTGCTCTACTCTGCAGTCAACCGCCGAACAAAAATAACACAAGTCTTTTCAGCACGCGCCATTCACGAAGCACACGCTGACGTCAGACCCAGAATACGGTTCAGACACCTTCGTCTAAAACCACGCTAGCAGATGTACGCAGTCGGGCAAAAAACACGAAGAAGAATGATCGGGGCGCCTACAGAAAGGCGATATTTACTACCGTGTTGTCAGCCACGAGCGCGCGCCATCAGTCAGCAAAACAAGATGTGCCAAATAAGCGAGCAGTGGGAAAATGAGAGTAAAAATGCAACACGAAAGATTTGCGGTCGGTCATACGCGGCGGAGGCGAATTGTGTGACCTCAGTGGAGTGCAGTTGCTGCAATCATGACTTGCAGCGGCAGACAGACGGACGGACGGACGAACTGACCTGGGCACACAACCCGGCCACTACACCGCGACGACGACGACAAAGACTGGGCGGGTGGCGTGATGAATCGATTTGTGCCGAACAGTGCGCAGTATATTAGTGCTGTACCGCCACTGTCGGCCAACAACGACACAGTCGTTCTGCAGCCGCAATGCAACGCGCATCTCGCTTTTTCACTACACCGACAGTTATTTACGACAATTAAAAAACGTTCCGACTTCTACAGAAAAAAATCGGTTTTCTCGCCGGCGGCGTGCATGGCGTAGGCTTGCCGTGTGCAGCCTGGCGTCATACATCAGCCGGAAGTCATGCAATACTGGGAATCAGACAAAACAGACGAGCACAGATAGGTTAAAAACAGCGAACGTCGTACGGCCTTGCCTCCACAAACGCGCAACGAATAAAGAGGTCAGCATGGCCGCAATCTTTTATCTCAGAGAATCTGCTTGCTAGATTTTAGGCATTGTTTCATTTTCAAGCACAAGTTGCAAGGATCGCATAAAAAAGAATTGAAAACACACATTAAGCTGGAAGTGGAAAATATGAACTTAGCAATACACCGATCAGTCCATTTTCTGTGAAACTCTGCCGATAGGGCAGATGAGCTAAATGACATGTGAGTGGGAGAGGTCTATAATGGTCAACACTGCACTCACTAAAACGGTTACTGTAACGGCCAAAGGCATTGACGAATTTTGTCTATTAATGAATGCTGACACTAACAATATGAGTAACAAAAACAACTACTATACACTGAGTCACTGTGCCACAGAAACATGCCACTTTTAGAATAATTGAACGACTTCTTTGTAAAGCCATACAATCAAAAGATTTAAATTTCGCAAGATAGTGTGGCAACAAACTTCAACTGCGGTGGCGGCATTTATTCCACACTCTTCGACAGTTCATCGGTTAATGCAAAAGTGGGAGAATAATTAATACTGGATCACATTAAATAAAATTAATGTATTATACCGTTAAAAAGTAGCAAGTTTTAAGCCGTGGCTACACGCACCAATTTTCCCGTCCGAGGTGTCGTCCGTGTTTCCTGGACGATAAAATCGGACACGTCGGACAAAACGCGTCTGATTTTCTCGTCCGAGGTTCCTATGGGAGTCTTTTGGCTGGCAGGGAAAAAAACCTCGTCCGGGAAAATTGGAAAGAATGAGCATGCACATTCCGTCCGATTTTCCCGGACGAGTAACGTCGGAAGGCTCGGCGACGTGTACGACACCTCGGACTTGGAAATCGGTGCGTGTAGCCACGGCATTACGGGACGCAGTGTATAATTATATGCACACGAACAACGCTAATTAACAACAAGAAAATCAAGCGACGTATACCGAGATGTACAAATGCAAGTCGTAATAATAATCACAACAAAACTAACAGTCAAGTTCCTGATCAGATCGGTTCAGTAAATGAGTCGGAAAGTAACGCAAATCATGCTGTAAGCTTGAACGACAATGAAGTAACATTACCACGTAGTTTACAAGATCATACACGTTCAAAATAGCATCCAATATACAGTATACCTGATTCTATTTAGTTTGTCGGCAGTGAATCCTGTAAAATTAACTAATCATTTTTACTAATAATTATCGATTATGCACTCAGAAACATCGCATGCATTGTAGTCTAGTAATGACGATTATATCACGACATGTACTAGGCCCTATACATCGACTGAATGCACAATTTGTCGGCGCAAAAATATATATTCGCGGGTAAATAAGCAGTTTTGTATAAATTCTGACGGCAAGACAGGTAAAGTGCTAAAAGGCGCCCGGGACTGGCTTGCAGGTAGGTCATTATGTGCATGGTCACGCGACCCTGCTATACTTCTATACTCACTCACTCATAGTGTCGTCGGACAGTGTGGGTGGCCTAGTTCAACACGGGTGGCCAGCTGCATTTATCTGTATTTGCTTAACAGGCGCCCTCGCAATTGAGACATTCTACCACGAGGCCGGACATCAGCATCAACGGGTCAGGGACGATTCCACGAGGACCTAGTTCGACCCGGTGGTCTCGATACGCCAGCAATGGGCCTGCTAGGTCGTAGTAGCAACTTGCACATACCCATAATATTACTGCACCGAGTAACACGAGAGAGCAAATACCAAACTGCTTCACAAGTCTTTAGAATACCACAGTTCAAGGATGAAATGTGCACAACCGGCTGACGTTAAACTACTATGGAAATTAAGTTAAACTTAACACAACAGCTTCTACGTAATGTCAATTCACGCTTTGCACAAACCGCAACCTTTCGACTGCCTTCACGTAGATAAAGTGAAGCCAGGAACTAAATAACGTATAAACACTTTTACACAGAATACAACCCACACGTACTTTGCAGTAGTATACAGCAAATGCGTTCAACAAAATAACTCAATATCACAGAATAACGAACTACATAATTATACGGTTAAACTGTCACGACGTCTAAAGCACAATCGATCGTTCTAAGATCAGACAAATATCGACGTCTTTATCTAGAAGTCACCTTGTCGAAGACGGGTGTTTATCGTGGTCGAGTAAACGCCTACAACGTGTACACCATGGTCTGTAGACGACGTTACAAAATCAGTGCCGATTCCATCCAGTCAGTGCCGAGCAGTTCCGATACCTCCGGCGTGCAGTATTCTGAGCCGAAGTCCGGGGTCAGCGGCTGCAAGGATACGACAGCAGACGGCGTGCAAGGAAGGCTGCGGTCAGTGTCGGTGTCGACGCCAGCGTACAGACATCGACGGGGATCGAAGTATGTTGACGACGGCGCGTGGACGGCTGACGCAGAGACGGGTGACGTCGTCGACCAGGTGTCTTCGTCGTAGTTCATGATGGCCGTCAGATCAATGCCGCCTCCACACACATCATGCAGCGAGATCTGCCAGTCAGCCGGGATGAGGTCGTCCTCAGCCAGGTCATCGAGATCCGTCAGAGACGAGCCGGCGGCTTCAGCGTCCACGTCGAGGACGACGCCGTCCACGTAGACGCCGCTTTCCGGCGTGGCGGGAGACCGACGTCCGACCAGCAGCGACTTCTTGGTCGTCAGTGCACAGCGTCGCTTGACAGGACACAGCGGCTCGATGGCTGACTGCACCGGCTTGCGTTTAGACGACTGGCGGCGGCAATGACTACTGGTCGACGACTTCGGTCTACGACTTCTACCTCGGGATGACCGCAACGCTTTCTTCGACCTCTTTGTCTGTGTCCACTCGCCGTCGTCGCGCTGGTCGCTGACGTAGTTCCCAAGCGTGACGGCTGCGGACTTCGGCTTCTTGCGCGGCTTGTACTTATAGTCAGGGTACTCTTGCAGGTGGAGCAGTCGCAGGCGCTCGGCCTCGTCGACGAAGGGTTGTCGTTCGGCGTCAGAGAGTTGTCGCCACTGACGGCCGAGGTACTTGCTGATGTCGGCGTTGTGGACGTCCGGCTGCAGCTCGGCTATTTTGCGCCGCTCGATCTGCGACCAGACCATGAAGGCGTTCATCGGTCGCTTGACGTGCTTGGTCGGCTTGCGGCACTGTGTGGCGTCCGTGTAAGGCGTACGCGACTCGGGACTAACCAGCAGCGAGCCGAACAGTGCGGGACTGCAGTCTGCCGCTGATGAGCTGGACCAGCCGCCGGCACTCGACGTCGACGACGACGGCGACCACGGAGACTCGTCTGTCTCGCCGCAGCAGCTGCTGCTGAAACTGTTACTACGCGACCAGATCGATCCCGCGACCGGCGACTCGGGCACGACGTGTGGCAGCATCTCGCTACCGAGTTGACAAACACTACGATATTAACTCAGACTCAGACTTAGTCAATCGAATGTCCTAGTACGACAACGTCGTCTCACAGACAGACAGACAGACTGACTAATCTCAGTTCTCAGTTCTGTTTACCTGCGCTCAGTGCGAGGGGCGCGGGCAATTAAACAGGCGCGGTCTGCTGCCCGCAGGCGAGGCTCACACGGCCGCCAGCCAATCACGCTTCGCTCTCTATCTCGGTCGGCAGTGCGATCATGGGGTCGAGTATTTTTCGTTCATTTCGAATTCACGCCGAGTCTGTCTGTGATGACATAATGTACGTAAACGGAAAGCTAAATGATTAAGACTGGCGACGAACGAACGATTATATCACTCACAACTCACAAGCCTCTGACTGAGCAATGTAGCCTCGATTCGTCAGCATGCATTGGCGAACTGTCGGCTTGGCTTCGAGTCGACTTTTGGCTCAGTGTTTTAATTTGCTTTCGCTGAACGATGCAGGTTTTAAGTGTCTGTCGCACGACGCACAAACGTCGCGCCGCGTCTCCCACGGTGTCCGGACATCTGCCCCCCCGGACAGACGCCCCCCTCCCGTCTAAGTAAGTAAGCAAGACTTTTTCAAACTACAACGTGTTCACCTTGCTAGTCAATAGATAAAATAATTAAATAAATTCAGATAAATAAAATAAGTGTG
>Ga0209671_1002271_pt1 | contig 17386 bp, 6 predicted proteins | sample WorMetHERISLAND2_2_FD_187401 | JGI IMG/M metagenome (GOLD analysis project Ga0209671, IMG submission 187401) | Marine gutless worms symbiont microbial communities from Max Planck institute for Marine Microbiology, Germany - Olavius geniculatus... | ecosystem: Host-associated > Annelida >...
GTAATAAATTTCATAACAAACAAAAAATCTTAAAACCCAAAAAATGAACTTTTGAGGGTTTTTTGCAGGTTTTTTAAAACCTAAAATCTACGCTTTTCGGACCAATATGCCAGCCGTGCCTGCAAGCCGAAGCTGATGTTATCGATATCTGCTGAAGGTAGGCGTATCCTGCCAATGTTTCAATTCGAAAAAAAATCAACATCTGCATCCTTCACCCCGCAACAGCGAATCGTCAACGACAGCGGGCGGTTTTCATCGCTTTCAACCCAACATCCAATCGCAACACAAAGAACACGTCAGGCACGTCGTAAAAAGTGAGAAAAAAATCAGTGTTCGTCACTTCTAGAAATAAGTACTTAGCCCGTTAGCCGGCGGCGACTATGAGCGTTGACTATGCATGTGGAGTGCAAGGTAATATCTGCGAGGACTCAAGACCACGCGCAGTAGGCCTACCATGCACATGTAAGTCTACTAGCTCCTGGAAGCCACGGCTGCAGGCCGCAGGCGACGACTGTCAGGATAATCGGACGACGAAAAAAGTCTAATTGAAATGCCACAGCGCCCACCCAAACTCTGCAGTGCAGCGCCAACTTCAAGGGAGCGATCGTCCCCACCGTCAAAAACTTGTGAGATTGAAAGTCGAGCAGAGCTCTTCATGTGAAAACCATCGCAGAGCTATACGGAGCGTCAGTTATTATACAGGATCACCTACCACTCGACACATGTAAACGCGCCCCGCCGGGGTGACGATATCTGAATATTTTTTTCGATTACAATATTACCGGTACAAATGCATCATTGTGCAACTGACAATAAGTGCACAGATTCGAGTTCCAAGTTTTGCATCTGGGCGACGTCTCGATCGACCTCACAGCAAATCACCGTTATACGCATTCGAACTGAAGTCTTAGAATAAAACTCACAGAGTTACAAACGCGTTACGCAGTAATTCATTTGTATTGCATGTACACCGTGAGCCACAAAACGTGCCACTTTTATTTTTTGAATAGTTCTGTGAAACATTGGCCGATTTTAAAAATATTCGGCAGGCAACATCAAGAAGAAACATGACACAGATGACTACAGTTTTGCGTTTTGCCCATCTCACCTTGACACTGTCGCTACACTACCTTGTGAAATGCACAAGTCGTAGTTTTGCCGTTTACAACAACATGCAACATACTGGGCTGGGGAAGCTTACATAGATCCCCAGACCTCGTGGCTGAATAGGGGTGCAAAAAAGGAACGGATGCGGAAGGAGAAAATATGAAGAAACGCACAAGTGAAAGAAAGGGAAAGCGAAATCCGCCCCCATGCTACAAGTCTGCGTGTAGCGCTAATGATACGTGATGTTCAGCCGCAGGGTATCAGCATGTAAGTAAGTAAGAAAATTTCAAAGCCCACGCGACATTTACACGTGCTGAACTTCGGCGGCGTTTCGCGGCAGATATCCAGGGTAGCACGGTGGTCGATACGTACACTCAGCAAATTAGAAATGAAATGGCAATTATTATACGCGGCCGTACTACGTACTACGCGGCCGTAATACGTGTCTCACTATCGGCTGCATTATCAGTCTTGACGAATATGTAATTATCACGAAATTCAGCGAGTAGTAAAAGTTTCTGAAGACGTCATTCCACCTAAAACCCAAACTGGGTGAGTTCCGTGATAAGGCACCAGCAAGACTTACCAAGATGCGTGTTTCTAACGCTGCAGTCACACATTCATTGAACATCGTGTTGACGCAATACGAACAATAAGCGATCCAATATGTAGGTTTATACAGCGCCAGTCATCTCGCATCAAGTTGCACTCGCATACGCAACACATTACGTCGCCGTGACTGCACCAAACAGCCTGTGCTGACCTTTCCAATACATTTGGTTGAATTGCTTCGACTGCAGTAGACTATGTTCAGTCGCTCTATGACTTAATGCGCAACTACTGCAGACGTTCCATGCCGAGTATTGATGTTGCTATATTTTCACGTTTTTTAAAACATAAATTGTTTTTGTCATTATAAACATCGATTTACTTTTTCATCATCTCATGTAAAGTGTTACGTTACTTGTCAGGACTTGTTCTAAGGCTGCCACAACTTACCGCAACTTTACTTTTAAACCAACTGGTTGTAACTTCTACAGCCAATTTGCTGAGCAGATAAAACGATCATAATGACGTTAGTTAGTGACAAATATGCATCAACGCAGAACGACATCAATCAAGACAAGACATCAATCGTCGAGGAAGCCGTGAGTGACGTCATTGGCTACTGCGTACTGATGCTGCCGGTGTCAGCGGGTTTCAGCAGCAGGCAGCATCTTGACTCGTGTACGTCGTTATTATTATACATCATAGTGAATGAACAGTCTAACAATAGCAGTGCAGTGCACAGCTGGCCGGGCGTGCACGTGATTAACACGTTGTACTGCAGCAGCAGCAACAACAGATGTATGAGTCTGTAATTACATCTGTCTGTAGTCAGTAATTGCATAATGCCCGGCTGGCGCCGCCTGGCGAACGCGTGACGAAGACGCGCCCGGCACGTCGTGCGTGGAAGGGCGGAACACTAACAGATAAGCTCCCTCGCTCAGCCACCCGTCGAGCAGCTACATTTATCGCCATCCAGCTAGCACGCCTTCGTGGTCCATCGGTCCGTCAGTCAGTTTATCTTGTCTGACATGACTGCCCGTCGCGCCGTGTGCAGTTTACCTGCACGGAGTGCTGGAATGGATCGCGACTGACTGCCTGTCTAGAAGACGCAGTCCATAGAAACCGACTATTAGAAGATATGTTACCGTAGCTGTAGGGTGGCTTCCTTTCTACCCTTCTCTTCTTACTCTTTCTTTTTTCTTTTTCCTCCTTCCTCGGTCCTCCCCTTCTGTCCTTTCTTACCTCTTTCCTTCTTCCCGCCCCATAAATCTAGTCACGGGTCTGAGGATTGTTGGTAACTTCCGCAGCGCAGTAAAAAAGTAAAAAGCGCAGTTTCAGCCCGAAAACGCACCAAAGATCCATTGGTCGTTGCACGGGCTTTGGCAATTAAGATCGTTCTCGTCTTTTAAATAAACTAATAAGCACATAATATTATCTGCACTGCGGCCAGTATGTTTGCAGAGAGCGCGGTATGAAGTCTACAGGTAGACAGATATACTATGTACCATTAGCCGACGATCAGACGCCGCACAAACTAGCTTACATGTGCAAACATTCGTCGCAACTTACTTCAGAGCGTACGAGTCTGTCGAGTCCGGCGTCATAAAATTCTGCTAAATTGCTCATAAAACCGACGGATTATCAGACCGATGCATACAAGAGCGAGCGACATTAACCGAGTTTTCTGCACTTGAGTATGACGATGTCTGTCTGTCTTTCTGTTTGTCTGTAACCAGTGCACCGCGCAGTGCATCTGCATGGTCTTCACCAGACCTCTGACTCTGCGTTAAGCCTACCGACAATCTTCTAGGCTTAATACAAGTTCTGGCCTCTACCAAAGAGGCGGCTTGTATTGTAACACTATAAAACTATAACATATTAAACTTTTTTCTGTTTAGACCTACAGCATGCGTAGTTTTTCTCAAGTCATACAGCCCACGAGGCAGCGCTGGTCTTTGCTTTCTTAGCCCTCAGCCAAACACCGCAGTTTACACCGCAAGACCACGATCATGAATACGGGGCCAGTGCATCGAACGGCGTGCCTGCTTATGTCCCAGCTTTCGCTGGTACTCATTTCGCCTATACCCACGGAGGGATGGCCAGGCTGAGTTTGTCTGGTAGCACTGTCTAAGCTGCTGCCAACAGAAAGAACAGCGTCACACCTTGTAAGTTGGTACCATAAGGTAGAGCAATACAGTTTTGTATTAGAAGTTTTACGGTATAACTTTTGTTGTTCTTCGATGAACCATGTCATGCAGTTGCGGCAGTGCAGAAAAGCTCATTAACAGCGGTGCGTTATCAAGATGAAGTGCGAAGATATCGCAGGAGCAGCATCACTTGCTGTGCCGCTGCTGCTGCTGCTGATGCGCGTCTCTTATCAGTGATGTAATGACGTCGTTTTGTCGGTCCATTACAGGCAGACAGACCGGCCAACAAACTCAACTCAACGTCATATACACGAGAAACATCTCGATGAAAACATTTCCGGAGCTTGATAAGCAACATTCCCGCTTCTCATGAGAATTTTTGGTATGTAGATAATTAACGACAAAAATAAACCAAGATCACTCTCGTGCATTGGTGGCATTCTCCTACTGCAATTGTACCAGTTTTTACGTCAAAATTCTGTATCGACTATAAACACTGTTACGTTAAAAGTAAAAAAAATATATCAGGTAAATGTGATAAACCATATACGGACGTGTGACTAATGCGCTGACCGCATCTGATCAATGCCGTTACTCAGCCTATAAAATAAGAACTCCTTATCGTCCAGATAACAAGTTATTCCGATTCAGCAGTAAATTTTTCTTCTACAGAAGTTGTATAATCCTGTACGGCGTATCTCATGAGCTGTCAAAGTGTTCCTGAGAGCGTAGTTCAAACGTACTGTAATTACTGCATAGATGTAATAAACGTTTTTAACGTTTATTTTATTCCTGCCACGTTTTTACACCCGTGCTATAATGAGCAAGCGATCAATGATGATCAGCGCACTGTATGACTGACTATATATGGTCAATATGAGTCAGTGGCGTTGGCTCGTTCAAATGTCAAAACATTTCTATTTGTCTGTCGACGTATAGTGAACGTCCAGTGGCGGCACGCGTGCAGCAGCGTAAATATTGGCGCTATGTCTGCGGCAGTTCTCTGCGTGTATCCAGCGCTCAGTAGAGCAGCGAGTTCCGTGCATGGCGTGCACTGTACTGTAGGCCTACCGCAGAGCAACACTGCTCAAAGACCTGGCATCAAACAGTGACCAGTGAGCAATGCAACTTTCAACTCTGCGTGTGGTCTACAGGCTAAACTATAACGCTGCGTATAGAAAAGCCCGGGATGTTGTCTCGGTATCGAGACCGCCTCGAGACGCGGATCAGGATATTTGGGCGTTTGGGCGCCACCGTTTGGGCGCTGGACGTTTGGGCGCTAAGCCATGATCCCGCCGTGTATAGGGTTCGAAAATTACGCATGATATTTAGGCCAGCGTATAAAGCGCAATACACGCGCAGATTATGCAACATTCACCCGAGCATTTGCTCAGAAAACAATAGTCTGCTTTGTCACTTGACGACGACAACGCACCGTGACGACATACGACGACAACGTAAAAAGATGATGACGCGCAACAACCCACGACGAAGCGCGACGACGACGACGCGAAGGGTGACAACGACGCGCGAAGACGACATACGATGACGTCATGTGATGACGACGATGACGAACGACGACGACGCGGGACGAAGAAAAAGCGAGACGTCAATGAAGATGCGACGGACGACGCGAAGCGTGACGTCAACGCACAGTGCCGACGTACGTGTACAATGAGGTCACGCGACGACGAACGAGAACAAAGACGACATACGATGACGTCGTGTGATGACGACGACGATGACGCGGGACGACGACGTATGATGAAGCCGCACGACAACGCATGCACGACGAAGAAACGCGACGACGACGAAGCGAGACGTCTATGCAGATGCGACAAATGTGCAAGACAGCTAAATCGCTACTTGGGGTTATCTTTAGTACATTTTGGTTAGGCGTGGTCCTGAAAGGAAAAACAACACGCGGACGGCCGCATTTAGGTCAAGTTCGAGAACTCTGCGTTCACTGTGCAGTTACTAACCTATATATTCTCTAGGCTTTGGTGGCAATTCCTTGGCTAAAACAGTCCCTGAGCGGTTATTATAATCAGGGACTGCCTAGTGACCTGCTGCGTCGCCAAAACGGGTGATGTGGACGCTGTGATAGAATTAGCACGGCTACAAGAAGTTTTGTTGTTATCCGCCTCCTAGCCCACAGCCTAGATGTCTAACCACTCAAAGATCTGAGAAGTGTGACTATGTTGACGGCACTGACCTTGTTGCATAATTTCTTCGTTTCGAAATGTTAAGAGAACTTTGCTCGCTTCTGATCGGTGCAGTCGAACTTAGCTTTGTCGTCTAATAAAAGTATTTTCGTTTGCGTGAAATCATTTACCTGCTATTACAAGCTACTTTAAAGATGACGCGTAGCGTGATGATAACGCACAGCGCCGACGTACTTGTACAATGACGTCACGCGACGACGAACGAGAACAAATGACAACAAAAACTGATAACTAAGCACAGCAGGAAGTTACTATTACTATTATTATAAAATCGTATTTGCCAACTTACTGACGATTATGATTTTAACTCTAACGATAATAATTATGCAAATTAATTTTATTAACGTGCCAGTCACAAAGCATGGCGCCCAAACGTCCGGCGCCCAAACGGCGGCGCGCGAATGTTGCGTACCCCTCGAGACGTACTAAAGTCTCAGTCTCGGTCTCGGCTTAAAAGGTCTCGTGCACATCCATGGTAGTAGCAGAGCGCAAGACGCAAACAGTGCACACGCCGACTTCTGAATGGCGATCGCAGCCACCATCACCAAATGCAGTAAATAAAAATTATTTTTATCACAACACATTTGCCATCACCAACACTAGCAGCAGCAGCAGCAGCAAGCATGCATGCAACGACTATATGGTGGATACGCGCTTTTAAAATACACAGTCCATACAAAGTATTTCAAACGGATACCTTAAATACTAGTATACAAATACTTTACCATTTTACCATTAAAACACAAAGTCGACCTGCTGGTTTATGTGTTCAATTCACATCCAGCTTTCTCTTCTTAAGAAGAAGAAGATACCAAGCTTCTACTAAGCTACAACACCATAAACATTGTCGTGGCTATTACTATTTGTTTCAGTGTGAACGTCATAAACAGCTTCAGATTACTTTCACACAACGATAGCGCTGAGCTTACCGAGTCTTAATTACATCCATTACAGGGTTCATTAAGCAGAACGGCTACACGGCGACGGTCTATGAGCAAAAGGATAATTGAACGTGAGGCTTGTAACAGTGATTAGCCGCGCTCGAGACAGCACCGCGCGTTACGAGCGCGTATAGCTACACCTGGTCTGTATGGTACTTCCGCTCAGTCGCAGTAGCCATAGGCACCGAGTCCGTTGGGCGCGATGCCCCCCCTGCATGCGTTTGATTCCTAAATTATTATCATAACCGCAAAATAAAATGAGCACTTTTTTCGCATTTCGGCATCTGGTTCAACTTAATAAAAGTTTCCGTTTTTACATCCAAACGTTGAACGCATTAAGAGTTAATTATTTAACGACATGCGCTATATAAATTCACATTTTACTTACTTCACTTGTGATAATGAGATAAGGATCGCTATTGACATAGTTCAAGTTAAACAGTAAAAATCCGACGCGTCACTGAGCCCGACCACCAAACGGTTTTTAGTAGGCCTACGTATTCATGATGCAAATTTGCACTTTTGTCACCTTATGTGCATGCACAATAGATCTAACGCATTTGTACTTTTACCGGAATGGAAAAGTTTACAGTGTTCCCTCAGATACCCTGATTGGAATCTGGATTAGAGAAAAAAATAAGAAAATACGGGGATCAGAAAATGGAAAAAAAACGGAGAAGGGAAGGCGAAACCGTCCCGACAGTAGTGGAGTCGCTAAGATTTGAGCACGAAACTAACAAAATTTAAATATGGGGTCGAATGCCAGAGTTTGTGCGGCTCAGTCCATAGTGACGTGGAATGCCGAAGTCAAGGAGGACGTTCGCCCATTGCCCCAGAGACGGCGACGACAATCATGCCCCCAAAAATGATTTCTAAAACTCGGCGCCTGCGGCATCATCCGCAGCAGCAGCAGCAACAACAGCAGAGCGGGGATTAGAGGCAGGTAAACGGACAGACGGACGTACGTATGTAGCACTAGCAGCTCGTGGTCGACAGCCGCCGGCAATGCGAGCGAGCACTGCATGCCTGTACTTCTACAGCGTCGCCTCATACCGCCACAGACCTATAGACAGTGACGTAGCCAGAAATGCCAATTGTGGCCTTGTCTCCCTTGTCCTCCCTTTTTATCCATCCCCTTCCTTCCCCTGTCCTCCCCTCTTCCCTTCTCTTCTCTTAGAAGTAGGACCCCTAAAATACAGCTAGAGGATCTGGGGAGCGCTGTAAGCTCCCCAGCGGGTCTGAGGCGGAGCCCTAGCCGAAACAGAATTTGGTGCATTTTAGCTTTAAAAAACGAGATCTGGTGGCAACAATTTTAATTATTTTTCACAGATTAACGTAGTCAAATTGGCAAATTAAGTACAGCTTAAACGTATGCTTATGTCTTGTCTGGAGGATTTGGAGAGGGGGCTGGGCTGAGCCCCTGGGCCGTTTTGTCTACGCCACTGCCTATAGACGCGTTCTCATTACACGTCTAGATGCAGCCGTACATTCTGTGTGGTTTGTCGCTCATCATCGTTGACCTTCCAACAACCATCACTACTTCAACCCTTCAACGAACTGCAGCCAATTAAAGCTCTAACTCTCTAATGGTCAGTGACTGACCGACAACCAACCGTTACCTCTGTCTGTCGTTAGGCCTTTATATCTCGCGGTGAAAACACAGTCACTCTCAAATCTCAACAGCTCTAAACGTTCTGCCAATCATGGGCGGCGCTAGGAATCTGAAGCTACGGGGGAACAGGGGGGCAAGAGCCAGGGCACAGGGGACAAATTTTTTAGTGTGAGCCAAAGTCGACCTTATTCAGTTGTTGAAGGCATCAAAAAGACGTAGCGAGGTCCAGGGGTCGTAAGCAAAGCCCCTGGTCGGGAGGTCAGAAGTCAAAGCCTCCCTGAAGCTGAAACAATTAATTATAGCTTTTGGACATTCAATAAAAGCTGCAAATTTGCTTATTTTTAGCATTTAAAAACGCTAAAAATTACACATATTTGTGTTGTCTTGCAAAAATGATGTTTAATAAGTCACACTTTGGCATGTGTATGGTTATACCGGAAGGCACTTCATCACCGTCAAACTTTTTTCGTGGGGTGGCAACCGGGGGCGGCGGGCGGGGTAAGAACAAGGGCACAGAAGGTAGCTGTCCTCCCCCCTCTGGTGCCGCCCATGTTGTCAATACCTGAAAACCTGCAGAAAATCGTGGCCAAACATCATCAGCTGAACCACACTGTATAAGTAAAGTTATAACTTTGAAGTAGTTCTGCTACTGAGGCAACCCTGATTGATATACGCTGTAGATTGATAGTTGCGTCGGAAATCTGCGAATGCGACAATGACACTGAAGACGTTGTCAGTAAAGGAAATCATTGTGCGGATTTGACCTGCAATTCTACGGTTTTGCACACCAGCCTTGTACAGAGTGAGTCAGGATGAAATACCCCAACATGAAAATCACGATATTTGTGCAATACTCGAATATTTTTACACCAACTTTGCCTTATTTATTTCCTACACAATATTTCATAAACCTGTTTAATTATGCTACATTTCGTGGACATTTGGCAAACTGGTGCAGCATCAAATTCAATGTTCGATTTTCGCTAGTTACCAGTGTAAAGCATCGAATTTCTCATGAATTTCCGTTGCTGGAAAACACTGTTGAAGTGCTACAAGCTTAATTAGCTAATGAAAAAAATGCTAAAGAAATCGTTTTACCGAGCTAAAGTTCCAATACGCTCCAGAAAAAATTGTATCAACTGTTCAGCGCGTAATTGTATCGCACTTGCGGTGACTGGTGTAACTGTAAACGCACCACGAGTGAAATGTGACGACGATTTGTCGTAGTCGAGTGCGAGAACGAAGACTGTTTAGTAAACATCGTGTCGGCGTGTTATTATTACTTTCACAGCAAAGATCACAGCTCTGCCCGTGCATCGTCCGCAATCAGCCAGCAGCACCGCATCTTTCAACCCACCTTTGCTAATGAATGACTATCTCACCTGTCTGACGTCATTAACGTTATTATCATGCAATAAGCAAACAGTCGTTTGATCCTTAGCTGAAATTATTGCTTCGAAGGATGTTTAATATTGAAATAATGGCACAGCAAATGTAAAATCATATATAAAACCAGACACGGATCGAATAAAAATGTATGCTGCGATTTAAAAAAAAACCAGAAACACAGAGACCGCGAGTCCATGTACACTACATGCAGTACTAGTCCATGTAACATTACGCGAGAGCATGTAATGCTTCGCGCGTCTTAGCCATCGTCGCGGTGTCTGTCCGTCTGTCTGTCCGTCCGTCACACCCTGACACTGTATCAAAACGGCGACACCAGTCCTAGAATCACGAAATTTTCACTGTGGGCTGCCCCAAGGACTCGTATTAGGCCTTGAGATTTCTTATAAATGATTAATAGCAGGAACCTAACTGTAATACTGTACGGCATCGAGTGACTGTTCGACTTAGCTGTTAAAAATGTCGGCACAAAGGCCGAGAAACTAACCCATTTAACGCCTTCGCTGACGAAGATCTCTGTAAAAAACTGTAGACGACACCTCTTGGAGACTTAAGTCACTTTCAAGCTGTGGCAGCTACTGTCCCTGTGAACAGCAAGTAATTTGAGCAAAGCTTATGTGACGCGCAACAGCCTTAGCAGTTACTTTTCGCAGGTTATCGTAGCCTATCTCCATCTATTTCATCGCAATTCACCCTTGGAGTGTGCAAAAAAGAAACCGTAAATCACAAAAAAATATTAAAAACTTCTATTTTGGGGGTTCAAGGTCATTCAAGGTCATCGATGTTGACACTTCTAAGAAGTGCAAAATAATCAGCATTTTTGTGCCCGCCTGCAATTGTTTTAACGCTAGACGAGCCAATATCAAAAAATAACTACTTTGTAGAGGACTACCCCACTTTGACGCTCGCGCGTGCAGGCTTTCTTAAACTTAGGGGGTAGAGACTTAGACTGCTAAAATCTACGTTTGATGCTAGAAATTTCATATGCAGATTGTCTTGGTATATCTCCAGCCATTTCGTCGCAATTCACTCTTGAAATTTGCGCTGCAGCCAAAAATTGCGAAAAATTCACCAAAAACCCCAATTCGTGGGTACATGGTCGTTCATGGTCATCGATGTTGATAAATCTAAAAAGCCAGTCTTCAGTGCTTGTTATGATAAGCAACATGTCTGTACCCATTTGCAATCGTTTTCACGCTATACACGCCAATAGCGGTAAAATAACTACTTTTAAGAGGGTACCCCTCTTTCATGCCCTTGTTCAAACAAAACCCCCTCACCCAGGTGCACGAAATTTTGTCACGAAAAACTAGAGTCCTTCTGACAGTCCACAGTAAAAATTTCGTGATCCTAGCTTGCACCATTTTGATAAAGCTCAAAGTGTGACGGACAGACGGACGGGCGCCTCGACGATGGCTAAGACGCGCGAAGCATTACATGCTGCCGCGCGTAATAAAATCAATGTCTATCACTCGACGAACATCGCTATCTCGTACATAAGTCATCCGGTTCCGATCGCCGACGCATGCAGAGTACCAGAATGAATTGGAATATTAATTTTGTTTGCATCACGGTCCTTCTTCATTCCATATAAATCGCGCGTCAACTATCACTAACTGTCAGCAAGTGACAACTTTATCCCGATAAATATAACTCTGAAGTTAGAATATCACACACAGTGTGACAGACATACAGATAGACGGATCTGCTATATAGCTATTGTACCGTGTATAAAAAAAACACTGACAGTATAAGATAAATGTCGACTCCAGTGCTATGCTGAAAGAAAATGTGTTAGCAATAGCAGTTAGACGAACGGCGCTAAACAGGAAGACGCGCGGATGAAGGTTTGCGAGGTCGAAGCGATGTGTTGCTGTGAGCTGCAATTCCAGCGCGCACAGCGCTGTGTGGAAGGGAGGGCGTGTTAACACCAACGTCGTCAGCGACTAGCAAAAACGAACGTTCAGCCGCCCACCAAACACCTCCAGACGGAAACTATTTTACCGGCGGAGGCTGACAGAACTGACTGCTGCAAAATCACATCCGTTCGACAAATATATCTCACATTTCGAATGCTTTGCAGGTGCTATACATGTACATGTACGTACTATTGAGTTGACCAATCATGCAGCGGTCACTAGTCAAAGAAAAAACATTCGTTGTCAGGGATCTCAGCAAATATTTACGGTTGTTAAATTCATTTAAATAAATCAAGGACGGAACACTAATTATCTTAGCTTTCATGACCAAAAAAACAGCATCTGGCGATCTTTGCCGTGATATCAAGTTTCGTCTGCAATAAGAAACGTGTTCTGTCGTCCTGCTTTGATTTTCAAGAGCTATAAAATGTTTGGTACTGCTAAGTTCAATGGATTGTTAGACTAATTAGCACTGCATCGCCCCACTAACTCGTTGGCGTACGCTGTTAACTGAATGCCAGCAGCGATTATATTCATTACCTCCGCCAGGAGGTTATGTTTTTGCCGGTTTTTGTTTGTTTGTCTGCTAGCAAGATAACTCAAAAAGTTATGGACGGATCTTTCTGAAATTTTGAGGGTTTGTCGGGCGTGGCATAAACTACAGGTGATTCAATTTTGGGGGTGATCCGACAAGAATCCTGGATTCTGGATCACTTTGAAATTTTCGTTACCATTGCGTTAAAGGGGGCATAAGCGAAACCGCTGGCAAAGCAAATATGGTGACGCCACCTAGCGAATAGCATTGCCTTGGCGGAGATACCTGCGAGCTATGATTGCTTTCTATTTATAATTATATCCTAGATATGACAAATTCACCACGTTATAATATCGCCTGCATTACGCTATGCATCACGCACGCAGTCATACAGCACGAGGGTTGGGGCATTGTTTCCAGTTTGCAAACGCTGCAACATCACAGACTGTAGAATTACAGAACTAACAGCACGGTAATCAATGGCAGACCGTTTGCAAATTGCGTAGTCACGACCTCAACGCACGCACGCACGGAGACCTGACCTCTGTGGTGGTCTGCCACACAGCGATCATGAGGGTTGTCGGGTACTCGCAGCAGTAATGAAGTGGAGACAGGTAGAATCTACATCGAGTTCAGAGTACTCGAGCGGTGAAGAAGCACTGGACAGTTCTGCGAACTCGTGCATGGCGAGTGCAGTTTCACCGCACACGGAGACCGCACACTCAGCCGACCGCCCTCCGTGCACGGCGCCAGATATCACAATAAGACTAAGTTGAATGAATGCTGAAATACAACTGAATCATATTCGCGTACTTGCTTATTGGGCCTAGCCGCCTATACATTGTGGTCTGGTGTCATCGTACGGCAAAGTGCTATAGACAGCAAATATGTCGCGATCAATGGTCTTGCATGCAAATTGATATCTTATTCACAATTAAACCACACTCAGTTTGTACTGGTACTGTTCTCGCAACTTTCGGCTGCAGCCGTGCCTTATACTAAAGCAAACGACGGTGTATCTCCGCGATCAAAGCGTGGTTCAAATCTAAGTACGATACCGCACTGTCTGGAGTGGTACAAGCTTGTACTGCTCACACGCTTACCCATTCCAGCAGTGCAGTATCTGGTACTGATACAAACGTCAGAAGTTTTTTTATCGATCGAAGTGAGACAGCCACGAAAGGCGATAAACGGTTGTTGCGTGGATCAAACGTCAGTGAATGAAAATTCAAATAACAACGTCAACGACGCTGCAACAGCACAAATTCCCGGCGTGTTTTTATTTTTTATAGCTAACTTTTTCGTTTTACCATTGATGTTTCACTTGCACTGCGATGCATTAAACAACGTATGATCAGTTTCAGTTCTGCGACATTTTGCGATGGCGACCAGACTACTGGGGCTGTCTAGAGTTGTATGCAGGCGTGCAAGCAAAGACTCGCGCGTGAAAATAACCTGATGCAGCAGGCATCATGATGTCGATCATTAATCCCGTGACTTTTAGCAAGTGTCCGTCAACGCTAGAATGGGCAGCGACGTCGCTGCGTACTCACGGGGCGCAAAGTTCAGGCGCCGCAGCGGTTTACGCGCTAACCCGTCTCTATCAAGGGTGAAACGTAAACTTCTCAACACCCAGGCGCCGAACTGACTCACGTACGGTGGGCGCCTTGGTCAGCTGTGCTGCGTGAGTGGTGGTCAAACACTGCCCGTCATCACCGGCGCTATTACAAACAGACGCGTGTCCATGCTGGCGAGTGAGGCGCTTCGTGGATCGTGTGATGGAGATGCGCAAGCGCAGTCGTCGCTGCAGATCACATCAACACGCTACGGACTGTTGCTGCTGCTGCTGGTGATGCTGCCCAAACATACCTCAAATACCACGCCGAGCTTTGCACTCGCAGCTTCGCCAGCGATCACCCCACCGCTGACAAAAAGACTGAAAAAATCTCGGCTTACCTACTTTTGCAGTAGACACAAACTGGACCAATTTATCACCGGTTTAAGTATGGCTAAAATGAAAAAAAAACGATCGCTTATTTTGAAGAGTTTTACGGCTATCACGCATATCTAAAAACTTATCATTTCCTTTAGTCTATGATTAATCTACGCATCTCGGTACGAAAACGCCGACAACAGTACAAGGTGTGCACAAAGCGTCAGGAATGAAACGTACTGAATTGCAACACAGCTGAACTGAACTGACATTTTAGTTCACTTCAATTCAGTTCAACTTCAGTTCAGTTATTTTCGTCGCATTATAGCCTAAACGCCACAAGCATCACAACGCACGCGTCTTACCGCTAGAGACTATCAGCACGATTGCCAACAACTCAGCGCGTCATTAGACCACTTTCGCTGAAATTGAACAGTGTCAAGCGCTGCAAATAATATCATCATCATCATCATCAGAACGCGTAGTCGGCGGTGGACCGTTGCGCTCTCCACGCTTCACGATCATCAGCCGCTGTCCAGGCGTCCCGAGCAGTTAAACCCAGGTGTGTCTCTTTGAGGACGTCATGTAACCAGCTGCTTTGTGGCTCGATATTGCTATATTTAAGCTGGCAACTTGTTGCAACGTAACCACAAAGAAATTAGCGTTGATTGATTGCTGTTCTCGCGGCCAGTGTCACGCGCGGCAGCCGAAAGCCAATAATTATTCAGTGCTGCCGGTTGTTAATGCCAAAGCACGCGCTAACGCCAACCACTACGCCGTCGACCGGATCATTACGAAGTTTATGCAGAGCTTTATTCAGACGCACGCTCCGTATACAGTACTAGGACATAGCAAAATGCTATTGCTGGTAAATGTACACAGAAGTCCATGGACGGGGCGTGTCGCGAGACGTGTTTGTGCGTTCGTTTAACACAATCTCAACCACGGTGGGAGATGTAGTCCACCGACCAGGTGTGTCTGTCACACCATGTCACGTCTTGTCAGACCATCAAACGTACGTGACCTGCGCTAATGACGTCCGTTAAGTCCTCGTTATGTAACACGACGGCGCGCCGGAGATATTGCGTAAACAAATACGTGTCTCATCTTGTTAAATGTACCCGGAAAATAGATATTTTGTCACGTCAGCTCACAACAATGAATCAAAAAAACAATTAGGCGAGCCTATAACAACAATACAAAAATTTTGTCTGTTCTGTTATTTTAAAATAAGAAAAGGAAAACTGTTGCATGTTTAGTAATTTCAGTTACATGAGCCCCGGTTTAAAGCTGCGCGTAATCTGCAGTCCAATAGGCTGGTGGTCCATACTGGAAATCATCCGTTGAGTGCAACTGGGAATGGATTCAGCAGTCTGTAAGACAATAGCAAATATGCGACAACGATGACGACCTTTGTCGACTAGCAGATCTTGCCTTGCCTTGCATTCCTTTTAGCCGTCCTCGATCCGAAGGCAGGCAGCACTATGAATCGCCGTCCTTCATGCAGATCTGTCGTCCATTTTCCGGATTGCCTCCTCAAGCTTCAGTCCTGTCCATTAAGTGACATTGTCTATCCACGCTGTTTTTGGTCTTCCTCTCTTCCTGTTCAATTATACATTTTTCAAGACATTTGTCTTCGCCTCCATGATATGATCGAAGTACAGTATCTCAACTTTCTGCTAGCAGACCACGCATGCAAATTTGTAGTAGTAACTGTATGTGGAAATGATGAAGCTATGGAATGGAGCAGGCGAGCGGTTACTAGTCGATTGTGGGAGAACACGTTGTAGTTATCAGTTGATAAGCCTATGGAGCTATCTGTTGCTGCGGCTGACCGGTCGACTCCCGCAGTTGATGCGCCGTCAGATTCGCTGTTCGACCAGATCAACTACAGCGCCACAACACACACTGCGGCATGGCATCGCGGCGCCTATTAATGACGTAGACTGTGGGTGGCATCGCCAGATCTCTGTGGGTGACGCCGTCTGTGTGCGCGCCTCCTGGGAGATCTGCGTTCTACCCGCCCCACACATCCACCCACTCAGCACGTCGCTTTATCCCACCCCTACACCCCGTCTCATTACGACGTCGTTTTGTACCGATCAGTTTCGCATGTATTTATCGTCAATTAAGTTCAGCGCGACACTGCGACGATCTGAAACGTTACACCGTCAACTGCGTGTACATGACGTCGCACTGCACCCCACGACCTGACCGAATTGACCAGCGCACAAACCAAACGCTGAGTCCACCACAAGACAGAAAACAACGCACAAAACAGCCGATAAACATCGTTAATGTGAGAGAATGGTCTAAAATTCGCCAATGCAATTAACAAAAAGTGTTTCTGAAATATACGTACCGGAAATCAATGGCGGATTCAAATGGGCGGCCGCACCTCCCCCACTGACTGAATGCATCTTAAAACAAGTAATATTTTTTGCACAAAATGCATTATTTTATTTTTGCATCAAATTTCAAAGAATTTTTAGGGGAGCCCCAGACGTCACCCCCACCTTTCCGGCGTCCGCCCCCTATTCCAAACTTATGGATCCGTCACTGCCGGAAATATTATCTAAAACCCAAACATAACGCAATAAACAAGAAATTTGAGAAAAAGCTCACGAAACGCGCGAAAGCCTATAGCAGTTCCTGTTCGCAGGTAATCGTAGTCTATCTCCATCCATTTCTTCGCAATTCACTCTTTTGCAGCCAAAAATCGCCAAAAAATTGCTTAAAATCAATAATTTTAGGGTTCAAGGTCGTTCAAGGTCATCGATGTTGATAAATCCAAAAAGCCTGTCACCAGTACTTGTTATGATAAGCACCATGTATGTACCTATCTGCCACCATTTTTACGCTACGCGAGAAAATTGCGGTAAAATAACCACTTTTTAGGAGGGTAGCTGTCTTTGACGCCCACCTGCGCCGGCCTCCTTGAACCTAAAGGGTCGGGACTTGGACAGCTAAAATCCACGTTGAATGCTGAAAATTTCATACGCAGGTTGTCC
>Ga0209671_1002273_pt1 | contig 17381 bp, 7 predicted proteins | sample WorMetHERISLAND2_2_FD_187401 | JGI IMG/M metagenome (GOLD analysis project Ga0209671, IMG submission 187401) | Marine gutless worms symbiont microbial communities from Max Planck institute for Marine Microbiology, Germany - Olavius geniculatus... | ecosystem: Host-associated > Annelida >...
GATGCTGAGTGATCCAGAATAAAAAAAATTCCAATTGCTAGCAAAATCTAATTACTTTTTTGGCAACCATACATATGTGACGAATGCAGAAATTTTCATCAAAAACGAAAATCCGTTCACAACTTTTTGAATCATCTCTAGCCCAAATTCCATTATGCTGACTTTCACCGAAACTTCCCCGTGGAGAAAGTCGTGGACACAAATCATGAAAGTCATAAACATAAACGGTGACAAATTATGAAATCATGAAGTGTCGGTGAAAGTCACCGACACGAATCACAAAAGTCGCGGACACAAACCATCTCAACATGTCGAGATGTTTGCAACAAAGTCCGTGACAAGTCCGCGACAAACCCGTTTGTGTCGCTCTAACAAAATTTAGTCCATTACAATGCACGGGAAAAGTTGGAGACAAAGTCTGCGACAAAGTCCGCGACAAAGTCCGCGACAAGTTCCAGACAAAGTTGCGGACATGTCGCGGACACAAATCATGAAAGTCGACAACACGAACTTTTCATGATTTGTGTCTGCAACAAGTCCGCGACTTTGTCAGAAACTTGTCGCGGACTTTGTTGCAAAGTCGGCGTGATGGAATTTGGGCTTTAGGGGTACCAATGGACGGAGGGACCCAAAAAAACACAAACTGTTTCATCCGCAGAGGTAAAAACAAATTAAAATGCAATCAGCTGTTTCTAATTTCGTCTTCCAAACTTGACTACTTATCTATTCATTATTCTAGCGCTCAACACCACCATTCTGTCACCAATTAGTGTATGTTAGATTTCAGAATTTAGTTCCATTTCATTCCTTTTCCAATCTCCTCTCCCTTAATTAACCTCCTCTTCCACTCTCTCCTATTTTTTCCTCTTTATTCCACTTTACAACTTGTCCAACTGAAGCTCATTTTACAGCACTTTGAAGTGAAAGAGTAACCTAAAAAAGTAAAAAGTGCAAGAAAGTACAGGTTAATTAGAATACCAAAAGTGCACATGAAGATGCAAAATTCCAAACTTACAATATGCAAGGTACATACAGAGTGAAAAACAATGGGCATAAAATAAATTAAACAAATAATAAGATAACAGAAACTGTGAAGCAACAAAGCTAAATGAAAAGTAAATGCATACAATAAAAGCTCACAGAAATAAGCACAACTAACACACCGATAATACTCACCACTGCTTCCTGCATCATTTTGACAATGATATCCTACACGTAAAAACCAACACACACAGAGAGAGACATTACTGTAACAACAACAGCAATAACAACAACAACTCTACTACTCATAAGATACCATCTATGGATATAAAACAAAATGGCCCTGCACGGTCAAATCTCATTAGAACAAGACACAGGTGCTACATGTATCGGTAGTTACAAAAATCTATTTCTTGTCAATAGCTTAACGACGACTAACTACAGAACTGATTTTTGATTTACTGGCATCAATCATCTCAATATTCTTGACAGACTTAATGCATGCTCGTTATGCCCCCACACACACTTAGATGACGTGTGAGAACAGACTGACAAACATTTTACAATAAAAGTTTCCACCAAAAATTTCCTTTCACTAAAAACTTTAAAAACTGGTATAAAATTTTATTTGCTTTTACAGTAATGTGCCAGCGTCTTTGAAGCCACAACTTTCAGCGCTTTACAAAACTAGCATTATGACTCAATACTCTGCCGCTCCAGACTCAAAATTCAACAAATCTTCACCATGCAAACTGCATTGTACATCAAGATAAAAGATAGAAAACTGTCGGGAAACTGTACAATTTTGTCTGCAAACTCAATAACTCATACTAGCGTCTGTGGAGTACTTGCAGCTAATCGGCCCAACCCCTGCGCCATTCACGTAGTGATTAAAGTTTAATACACTGCTTTTTACCATCATAAAAAGCAAACAGTGCGAAAGATATAACCTGAAGTGTGCCGTATGAAACTAAAAGTAAAAACCAAAATTTACATCGTAAACGTTACGAATACGACGTTATTTCAGAATACAAACTTTCTGCAACAAGTTGTTTATGTCGACGTTGCCTCGCAACGGGCCTTCCAAGCACCTGTTGCATAACGTAACGTGTTGTAATGCGATAATCGATTGAATGAACGACGAAGCAGTCGCTGCTCCAATGATTCCATCGTCTTTGCGTTAGACCGATAAGCAAAACGTTATGATAGTAAACCCACACATTTAAATTCTGGCTAAATACGCTACTGGACTACTCAACGGATACCATACAACTTAGGTCTATTACTGTCCGCGGAAGCGACGGCAGTTTTCATCAACGTCAAATAACTGTCAACACGATAACTCGTAAGCTGCTGCACTTAGCTTGACGAAATTTTGCACGAGCATGTACAATGATAGTCTCTAAAATCCTACTGAATATCAAGGTTATAGGTCGGAGGTCAAGGTCACGAGGGTTTTTTGTGTTTCTTGCGTGCTTGAGACTGCTTGCACCAGTTGGCATGGATTCACGAAATGTCATTCTCCAGATAACGCCACTTTATTACTGCCCGCGGAAGAGACTGGGGCTCCCCGTGGACAGTAGGGCCTACTTAGACTAGCCTTGCAATGAGTAAGTGATGACAATCTTGCTGTGTATGTTTATCTGACTAAATGGAATGAATATACTAAGCATGCCCTACAGCAAGACGATCTGTTGTAGCTCTAGGCCTAGGCCTATCTGTTCGCTGCTGACCGAGGCTTATAGGCTAGCTATATTCTAATTGCCGTGGCAAAGTGCTTTATAGAATATGCACAAGCCAAGATAGGCCTACTCACATATTGCGGTTCTTGCTGCCTATGGCCATAAGGTGATACAACAATATTACAATACATGAGCATTTCTTGTTACCACCAGCTACAACATTTGACTAATCGTAAACAGTTCAAGTTAAGGATTAAGACTCGATATAAATGCATGTATACCGTACTCACTGGGAACCGCCGCAAAGAATTTAGTTAAAGCGTCGACATCAGAGAATGTTAACGCAACACCACGTAAGTCTAGATGCACTTCCAAACTCAAACGTTCCGACGCTCAGAGCTGATTGCTGAAGGTGATCAAATTAACTAACGTTAACTAAACTGCATAGAGCAGCATTTCCATCATACCAATGAAAAAATACATGCAAAGATGTGAGCAAGCAGAAAATAATACAAGTATCTTGCTACCTATTTTCAACTTTTGCTTTGTCAGCAAAGCTTTCTTATTACTGTAACTTCAGGTCACACTGCTTAAAACTTCTAGAAAACTGTTCACAAGTGGATAACATTCTTGCTACCCAAACCCAGCAAAGAAATAGAAACATGCATTTAGCTATTTATTAGATATACGGTATAACATGCTGGGCCAACTATTAGACTGCTAAAGGGTTGCACAGCAACTGTTTTACAGACCCATGCACGGCAATGTAAATGGTTTGTCATTAAATGCCAAATCAAATAATCAATGGCATAACTATCTGTGATGTGGAAAAAAAACGACGACAGCAACTTCAACATTTTGGCATTTTCCAAAAAAATAACTACTACAGTGAAACAACAGTTAAATGTAATCACAACTCGTGAACTTGTAGCAAAGCAAAGCTGTAAAGAAGCAGACAAATCAGCCACCGTAATGCCCCACGAAGCTACCGATTATAATACACTATACAGAGCAGAACAAGAAGTGGAACAGCTCGTTTGCATTTGATGAAATATTTTAAAATGCTAAGTTTCGTTATACATTGCACCGATCAACAAAAAATGACACGAGTTGCATGTGAAATTTCCATTGTAGATGTGTGGAATTGTGGGTGACCTAATGATCGTCTTGGCTGTAGATCACTTCATCAACAATGCCAATGTTCTCAACCATTTGTAATGTATGCTCCACTTCTTATGCTCCACCCCGTATATTTGATTATACAATGGCGTATACAGAAAGTTTTTTGGAGGAGCAATGTGAGCTCGACCAAAGAGTCTGGGTAAAAATCAAAAAATGATTCAAAGAGCAATTTAGGCAAACTATACTCACAGTCGCACATCTACTTCTTACCGACTCTCTATTCACTTCATTTTATTTTCAAAACAATTTGTAAAAGCCAAAGCAGCCTCTGTAAGTCCTGGGGGGACAGAGGCAAGTCCTGTTGTTCTATCTGCTACCTTCTAGATACGCTCTGATTTCTGGATATACCACAAAATGACATTGCAAACATATAAACACAATAGTGATCAGTAGCATATTTAAAATGTGAAAATCGAGGGCTTGCGCCTAACTCCACACGTGCATTTTCAAAAATGTTCAAACATAATTTCCAGGATCGTTCTGCAATATTAGTTAAAGCAGCGACATGAGTAAAGCTGTAACTATGGTTTTTTTCAGGTTTTTCTATAAGTTCTTAAACGAGCTTTTTCGGACAAATGTTCAAAATTTCCCAGTACACTATGCCAGAAAGATCAGGTTTGAGATCCCCTAAATATGCCCCTGCACTCTACTAAGCCAACCAGTGTGTTGGTACAATGCTGCAAACTGAACTGCAATAGCCGAGCACACATAAAGTAACACAAACTGCAGCTGAAACACACGTATAATGTAGCACTACTACGGCACTATGATTGCATATATGTCAGATAGAAGACGTTGCGATTCATTTAACTGCCATTTCCATTATCAACGGGCACCCACATACATTTTCCTCCCTAAAAAGAAGCAGAGCAACCACCAAGAGATGCTGTTGGTACTTGTTCAAAGTAATCATTGACATGACGTTCTCACACAGTCAAACTATGTTGCATGGGTGAATATTACATTCCTGTATAACAGAACACTTAACAGTTAACCTCTTTACCTTTGCCAATTCGATGCACAGAGACGTTAAGCCTTTGCATTAAAACAAAAATGGTGGGACTTAGGTTTAAAGCCTAAGGATATAGCCCTGACATCCAAAGCTTCAACCTGAGTTAGAAACCCAAGCCATTTTGCATGATATGTGACTTTGTAAATCTTCAACACTCATCATGATACAATAAATCATGAGTGAGTGAGTAGTTTCTTAACGGCACATCAGCACAAAATAGGCCATTCAGTGCCATACATGGTTAAAATTAGTTAAAAGAAGTTAATATATGCACAATAAATCACTTTATTCTGCTTCAAATGCCTGAAATGACATCCAGTGAATGACAGACATCAGAAAGTACTGCGGCCAAGTAAGTGATATTAGGTCTTGATCTTGTGGCTTTGTTACATTACTGGGCGTTTGCCTCCCTTGCCAATGTCTGCAAGCATCCATACCATTGGTCAAACCAACAGTGGAAGACATGCTAAAGGCAGGTGATAACAAGGGCAATTAAGACTGCAAGACTTGTGCCCATGAGCAAGTTCTGCCTGCATAACACTTTGCATACACTGCATATCACTGAGATACAATCAGACGGATACAAACACAAAACAAAACTCCTCAGGCTCAAGGCCTTCCTAATCTATGTAATCAATGTTGCAGGAATAAATTCCACTGCAAATTAAAGCTGCTTCAATTATGATGGGCATCTAAGTCCCCCTGGTCCTATCTAGCATATGAATTGCTGGGGACGATATGTAAGTCCAACCTCAAGCAATTTTGTTACTGACTAGGAGTTCAACAAACGACAAACTCAGCAGCCAATTCACTTCTTGACTGAAGCTCAAACATAGTGACCCAGCTCAGTGACTCCTAATAAAAAAAACGCCAGCAACAGTTTACAGCAACTGAGCCATTTGTCATCAAACAATTGATGAGCGTTAACTAGAAGCATCTAAACAATAATCAACAACAACTCTTGCTCTACCTCAAGTCAAGTATGACTCAAACTCACTATAAGCAATCAGTCCAGTGGCTGCTCCAAGCTCAGGTGTCTAACAAGTAGCCAGTGCCAGAGATTCTCATAAGTACTGTGTCCAAGCATACAGCCAGAGTACCTGGCATTCCAAACCATCTGGGCCAAAACCAAATATTAATTTTTCACCAAGGAATGACCTTATGATATACAGTATACAAAGTGGTACATCAAAAATTGGAACATACATTTTTTACATTAATATTAGGTCGATCATGGTTTCAGAAATAGATAGCCTCATCACTGCAGCGAAGTGTGGTCATATTGAACACTTCTGATTATCTAAATAAGTTCTATTTATATTACAATGTGAAAAGCTCTTAGCTTTTCACACATGTGCAATGTAAACTGCACAGAAATAAAAACGAAACGTTCTACTTTTATTTTGTGCCATCTTCTGTATCCACGACAAATTGGAGGCCAACTGTTTGCGAGGCAACCTGATGAAATTGGGACCAAATTGCACATTTTTTATTTCCACCTCAAATGGAGAAGCCATTGTTCTGAAAAAAAATGATCGATCAGAAATGATATGCACATCACACACAGAGTGCTGATAATACAGAATAACTGTACACTGTGTGTCAAGAAAAAAGCCAACTACCAACGAAGACAGAAACAAAACTAACTTCAGTCCCCAAGATCCAGCAAATTATAAAAGATTGTCCAACAAGAGCTTCACAAAGAAACTTTCAAATCATCAGAAATAAAAATAAATTTCAAGTTTCTTGGCGAACGCTAGGTGCTTATCATTTCCGTAACTTGTTGCTACTTGAATTATCTTTAGTTACATGCTATAACCACACCGCATCCTATATGCCTGCAGTGTCCTATTTCTTGTCGGCAATACACTGATAGTACTGGGCAGCAGTTTACAGATGGACCCACGTTCCAATTAGCTTGCTTGTCACAAGCAACTTAAAACTGTTCTACATTCATCAAATAAAGCACATCAACTCACACAATAGCTTTACCAACTCCCAACTTGAATATAGCCAGCACTGACTAGTTATCATTGTCCAAAAGTATCTACAACAAATTTTGTTCTACATGAGATAGATTGCTGAAATTTTTTTTATAACAATCTACACTAAGTCAGATATACACATTACACAAACTGTAGTTGATATTCATATAAGCACACAAACAAAAGTAAATGACCTGAGCATAATGTCAGCTTGCAAATCAAACTGTTTGAAAAACACTATGCCAAAACAGCATTTACTTATTTCTCTTTCAACAAAATTTGGATGTTTAAACACGCTAAATTTTCTTACTCGCATAAAATGTTTAAACTAATTGTTCCAAAACAACTCCCTCAGCCAGTATGCACACATACACATTTACAGCAAATAATAAGTTAGACTGCTGCAAGTCAACAACAGATTGTCTATCACATTTTCATAAACTCGTGTGGGATGTAGTCGCTGTTCTGTCGCAGCATTGCGATGTCATGGCCTCCGTTCTGTCGACTCTTCACAAGACTGTCAGTAACATGAGTCTCATCCTCATCATCATTAGCTGCGGGAAATTTGCCGGCAATTGCAGATACTTCGTTCGGCTGATGATTATGCCTTATAGGCTGAAGTGGGATAAATTCGAGCGGCCCAGTAGTTGACGACGATGGCAAGGGATGATGATTATTGTCAGCGGTCGTGGGTCGACGCAACAGAACAATGTCGTCATTGACGTAAGTCGTCGCCACCACAGGCTGGACATTTTTGCTGGTGGGAGATCGTTGATGCGCTCGTTCTGTCTGGTTATCGGGCACCATGACCGACAGCTCGGCAAACTCTGAGCCAGATTCCGGGGTCAGGAGGAGCGGACTGTTGCTGGCGATGCCAAACTGTCCGCTGTCACGTGACGAGCTGCTCAGTCGCGAGCCCTGCCGAGTGTACGAGATACGCGAGTACTCGACAATTGGCATCGGTGAGGATGCACCGGTGGTGCTGGCGTATGGCTGGTGATGAGTGGTAGGTGGCGGGACAATCGTCACTGGGGACCAGAGCTTGTCACGACATCGCCTACAGTACTTCTTGCACAGCAGCCACAACACCACGACCATGAAGATGACAACGATGAACAGACCGATTGCTACACCTGCATATCAATCAATTAATAAATCCAGGATTTTCAAAGTGACCTAAGTAATACAGACTACTGCTAGGTACATGAATGCAGTTGGCAACTACTAAAAAGTTTAAAAAATTAACAGTTAACTTTTTCAGAAATTGACGAACAATGGCTCATTAATGAACACGTTTATTCGTCAAAAAGGCATACGAACAGACAGACAGACAAGACAGATATATACAGATTTAAACAGCATACCGGTAGCCTATCTATTAAAACTGTCCATCATAAAAACAAAATCTTGCAACAGCCTACGAATTCACATAACACTCCAAATGATAATGTACAAGTTGATTAAAAAGTAAACTGTAATCACTGTCGCATAAAGCACACCTTCATTTAGAATCTTTATCATTTAATCAACTTACAGCTATCAAATGCACTATGTAAGACATAATCACTGTTAATCAGTGAGTAATTATCACCCACGCTGAGATTCTCTGGAGAGAGAGACAATCATTTTTTCTTGACAATGTATCCAGCTGAGCTGAAAAGTTGTTCACATGCAACAGATGCAGCAGGGATGTGTATTTTATCTGCTCTACAATGCTTTCTTTAACGGTGTGACTTTACCAGAACTGAAAATTTAATGACCAAATTATTTTTAACAATTACAATTTCAAAATGATAATCACACAATAATTAATCATTAATTCCATGGCTTTACCTGCAATGATGGCTGGTGTAAGTACTAGCGCTGACGTCATGACGACGGTGACATTGGAATGCATCAGAGACTGGCCAGCACGTGACAAGCTGTACACCCAGATACCATACTCCCCACCTGTTTCAAGCCCCGTCAGATTATACCCAGTCAGATAGCCGGGCAACTCCACCCTGCTTGGCTCGTCAACACACTCTGTGTCCTCCCATCGGCAGTAGTACAGCATCAACGACCAAATGTAACCATGCTGCTGGTTTGTATCACATGGAGGGTGATCCCAGGTCACCAGGAGCTGTCCGGGCTGACCAAACGATGGCACTGATGCCTGAACATTCTGGACTGGTGCCGCTAATCCATTTACACTGTATAAGCACGTAGCCCAGTAAATACCGCTATGCGACATGATTCTAACATCGTCAGAATCAAGCGCAGCTCCGTAGTCATAGTGGTTTTTATCGTTAGCATCAATGATCAACTTGTATCCTGACTCAGCTGCAGCAACCTCGTGCCACTGAATACTGCCGATACAGCGACCGAGGGGAAAATGGGACCTGCACCAAAACAAGGTCAGATTGTTGGCACGTTCTGACAATTTCAGCTGCCAGCTCCAGAAGACTGTGGAATCATTTCCCAGCTCGACGACGAGTTTGACAAAGGGACTCGACACTGTCTGAGATGACTCGATAGCGGGTAGATATATCACCACACTGGGCAAAGTTTCTCCGACTTCATTCCTCGCAATAACAGTTAACTCAACATCGACGTTTCTGTCAACCAGAACCTCTGTGCTCGGTTTATCTGCTGATATGAAGGTCTGTAACTCATTCCAATCTGATGCTGAAGATTTCCATTCAAGAACAGAGTAACTCAACCTTTTTCCATAATGATCTTGTGCCGATAACGTTTTCCAGTACATAACGACCGTTCTGGTATGCTTTCCCATGTGACTAACTGTAAAGGCATTTGCTAATGACGGTGGGGACATCTTTGGCTTGGCTGGTGCAGTGGTAAAGTTAAGAACAGTGGGCTCGCTCCAAAAGTATGACTCGACAGTTTTTACTTTTACAGTGACAGCATACCTTGTGTGTGGTGTTGAATGGATCAATAAAGATTGATCCACAACTGTCTGATTTATTACAGGTGTATCACTCCACTGTGACATGACAACCAGTGCATACACTATATCCGTAATGCTGACATGGTTCCAATCTAACAGTGGTGCTTGCCACTGTATGAGCATTCGACGATCATCTGTACTAACAACTGTTACATTCTGTAGCTTGTCCAAGATGACATTATGAACAGGACGAAAACAAAACTGTGCCGACTGAACCTCAAAATGCAGGTAATTCAGATCAATACTCGCAAACACTCGAACACAACAACTTTCAGATTTCATAAATTGGTTAACAATGTGCGAAATATTCCATACACAAAAATCAGTGACTTCGCCCTGACAGAATGCATCTTGCCATACATCGTTCACATCATCTTGGAGCTTCCACTGCAGTGTCTGATTCAGCAGTGACATGGTATGCATATGCTCCTTCTGCTCAGTAATGGATGGCTTCCATATGCAATCAACATACTTCCAGTTCAAAAGCAAGCAGCCGGTGACATTTGGCCGCAGAGGTCGACGTACAACGGTGACATGCTGCACTGCAGATAAAACAAACATTCTGTCTGGCAGCGCACATTTTACATGTCCACCGCCTATGTTATCATCTTTCAGACTCCATGTCAATGACAGCATGGCCGTTCTATTGCCAACCACAGTAATGTTGGTAAAGTTATGGTTACTGTGACGGAAATAAAGGTCACGATTCGTGTATTCGCCAGTGTAGTGGGGTAAAATGGTACAGTTGAGTGTTAACAAGTGACCATCTTCCACTTCTGGATTAAGTGGAAGCAGGATTAGATCATCATCAGCTGAATCCAGTTTCGAATTCTGGTCATCATAAGATGTAACGTTGGTGAGAAGGCATAAATGTACTACAGCCCCAATCACCACTATCAGTGACAGACTACCACATGATGACTGCCACATTATGGCATCGTCATGTCATTGTTAACATTAAAAATGATGTGCTGTATTCTGCTAGTTGTTCGTGAAAAACCTTCGTCCAAGCCATGCAAGAAACAAGAAGAAGATGATGACAGGAACTGATGCTGGCACAAGCAAGCAGTAGTAGTAGTACAGCATGGTTTAACACTCAGTCAGTTCTTAAGACTGTTGTTACAGCAGGCACATAGACCACATCAATGAGGGTCTACAACACAAAAGACATTTGGTAGTATAAGCTTCTAACTGAAATATACAACTAAAAGCATAAATAAGTCAAACATTTACACATAAAAACAGAACTGAGTATGTAATCAGACTAGTGATGACTCAATATCAGGATTTCAATTGATACAATATCGACATGATATTTTACAAAATATCGTAATACTGATATGGACATTTTTAAAAATAATAAGAATGTAACTCTTATACAAGCACAAAAACAAGATGTGAACACTGAGCATAAGTATTTATATAGGCCTACCAAGTGTCTAGAGAGCCAACAGTCGGCCCTCTAGCACACAGCCTAGAGGGCCGACAGCAGCAGCCACCAGCATTAGGCATAGATTATAAAGGTGGCGCTAGTGTTTTTGGGTTAGTGTTTACCTTATGATAGATTATTGTTTAAGACTAGGGTTGGGGTTAGGATTAGTGGTTATTGCAGCTTATTCAGTTTTGTTTGCTATTAAATTTTCAGCGTGCAAATTTAAGGATATTTCATACAATTATGTACAAGGGCCGACAGTCAGCCCTCTAGTACACAGCCTAGAGGGCCGACTGTCGGCTCTCTAGATACAGCGATTTACATAATAACAATGTGTCTCTGGGTAAACTTATAATATGACTGTATGTAAACTACGACACCATAAACTTGAGCAATTTGTAATCTTTCTTTCCATTCATGCAGTATAGTAAAGAATCTGTAGCAAATATCGCAAAAATATTGAAACTATTGCAATATCTTTGAATATCGCGATATATCAAAAAAGTCAATATTTTTTTACAATACGATACGATATATCGATAGCAAAAACGATATATCAATATTTTCTATATGTCGAGTCATCACTAATTCAGACAGCAACAAATAGCCACAATACCAATACCATACTAGTTCACTTTCCAAAATTTACTGGCTGGCTCCAACAGTTCTCTCAACTAAAGTGTCCACTGTCCAATCAACTCCAAGTCACATCTAACACTCCTCTAACCGTGTGCATTATGAATAATTATAGACCCATGTGGTCCATGACTGATTAACTAACTGACAGCTGATTTGATTGATTTAGCTAAGCACAGAAGCGGAAAGCCCTCGCTGACCCGAATCTTACAAATACTGCAAAATAGCTATAACTTTAATACTTTCGTTAAATATACATATATATATATATATAATCTCTGTTCCATACAAATCTTTCAAGTGATCAGAAAATAAGAATACTATATAAGACATCCTACATTATGAATTATTTGTCATAAACAGCAATGTAAACAACACCAGAACAAAACTGTTTACAAGCGCAGTTACACGAGAAGTAACATAACGTAAGGAATGCGGATTGCGGAATTTCGAAAAGGTATATTTTGCGGAATTAAAATTGCAGAAAATGTTCTTGTTGAGTTATGTCAACTAAATAGGTGTACAAGCGCAGAGCGCTCGACCACCATGCCCAGCAGCCTCGTTAATTGTGCCTTGCAGGAGGAGATAGTAGACTATTTTTTTATCATTGCTTTGGTAGGCCTACGATAACTTGTATGCTAGTTAGTGACCCGCGATGTATTTTTTACATAGTCATTTTATCTTTAATGTCTTCCTAATGCAAGTATTTTTTTTATCAAGTTCATAGTCATCTCCTAATATTTTTAAGTCTGCAAAAACCCCTAATAGGCATATCATGCGCAAAGTCTTTGCAGATAGTGAGAATAGCTTCTATCGGACTTTGTCCTGAAACAGTTTTTCTAATTTTTTATTGTAAAGAATTAAAATTCGACTAAAAACTAGAGCTGTCGAGGCAATATTTACCTGAGCTGAGCAAGCGAATTATAGTCTTTGTGCAATCCGACGACTTAATTGGCCCTCGTGGCGGCGGCAATCTTTTTCTCAGTAGGCCTAATTGAGTTGATTTCTGTAGCCGTCTGTCATCGTGCCTTCACGACAGTCGGTCCGTCATATGAAACAACACATTAGGCTAGGCCTACCTAATTACCTGAGCAAGCGAGTCGGTCTTTGTGCCGCGTCAGGAATAGTACTTTGTGGATTAGGACTAGGCTACTTGAGTTGACTTTGCATTCTTGTGTGATGTGCTGGCTTACGCTAGTGAGTTAACGGACTTCGAGGGTTTCAAGAGTTAAGTTGATTCGAAACTCAAATTATAAGCCTAAGCCTACGCGAAGTTGATTATTTGATTTTATTTGAATTTTGCGGAATGCAAAATGCGGAAAAACTCTGAGGTGTAATTTTCGCAACGTTTCGCAGGTGAAATTCCGCAATATACATTTTTTTAAATTTCCGCATTTCGCATTCCGCAAAGTACACCATGCCCCTAACGTACTATGATCTATTTTCTCGTTGTATAAATTAGTTACTTATTTACTATTAAACAGTGCAGCGACATCTGCCGAATCAGTGACGAAGTTTGTAAACAAATAAATGTTGATATAATGATATCTAAGATTATCATTCTGTATGTTGTGTGTCATGTAATGTAAGCGATCGAGGAGCATGAATTCCATGACAAGATCGAGTTCTAACGTAAAGCCGAGGCTCAGTGCTCGGGGCATGTATCATCATTCATTCTGCTAAAATTATGAATGTTGCTGGTGTAGAAAGATATGATCGACTGAAAATACCTAAAAGAATCTCAGTTGAAGTTCTCTGGGATAGATTCCTGTATTGGTACAGCCAATGCAGTTGCATTCGACTGCTTGTATGTAACTTAAAAGGAATAATGCAGTGGCTGGACAAACACATGAACTCAATGAGTTGAGCAATAAACGCTTCTGCTTATTGAGCTGATAATCTGAAACTGAAACTGAAATTATTTTTGTTAAGATCTTCGATCTTGGTTGTCGTCTCGTGATCTTGCTGTTGCTCTTCAGGTTTTGTACTTGTTCAAACTATTGAATGGTTGTAGTTTACTAATTACCGTACTTGGTAACTGTCTTTTGTCGTGTGTGTAGGGCACACAGTAAGTCGTGCAGGCAGCCACGACTCCGGCACTGGTTCACAGTCACCAGATGTGAAAGATAACCAACACACAAGAAGTCGAGATGTCTACCACTCAACTCCACAAGGTCATGTTTCTGGCGGAACTTCTCACCATGCCCAGTACTCATCGTACGAGACTAGGTACTGCTGACGTGCTGTTATATTGACAATCGATAAACCTTATCAAATTGTTGTTGTTGGAGTCATGATATGACTATTAGGCATTGCTTATACAGGCCCTTCCAGGGAGCCAAATGTCCAAAAGGGATGCAGATTTCTGCGTGGTTTTTATAGTCTTGGAACACATTGAGGATGTCCGTGGAATCATCAAAATAACTTCATAATTCATGACATCATGAAATGGTGACTGATTTTCGTAGTCTGACATCACTGCTGTAGAATGTCTGTACTTGCAGTATGCTGCAGTGCTGTCCCTGTGGTGTTTTCATGTTGTGTCATTGTCTTGCGTCTGTAGGCAACCGTACAGCTCTGCTCGGGTGTTCAGCAGTCGGACATCTGTTACTCCTCCATCGACAGACTGTTCAGTTCATCCACTTTCAGAGGATGAAACTGTTCGGTTTATAGCTGAAGGTTAGCACAGGACTATGATTAGAGCAATTTGCTCAGGCTGCAATGAGGTTCAATTAATGTATTTTCTGTGATTATTTACTTTGCAGAAGAATGGTTAGGTTGTGTTGTGTGTTTGGGTCTGTACATATCATAGATGTAAAAAACGTTCCAGAAAAAATAAAAAAAACGTTAAAAATGTAAAAAACCTGGCAAAAATTAAAAAAAACGTTTAAAAACGTTGATAACAAATGTTAGCCTTAATTTGTTCGACTTCTTGCCTGAAACCTAATGCTGTAATTGCAGTACAGCTAGAACTAAAGAAAGAGATAAAATTTTATTCAATTTTAATTTAACTGTGTAGTCATAATACCATGTATCACTAGACTAAGTAAGTAAACTACCACGACTATAGCATATTAATTAGTTTATGTGGCTTTGAAAGTCCTTCTCGACGTTCTCAGTAGAATTTGCAAATTTTGATAAACGTTTTTCAAAAAAATAAAAAAAAACGTTTAGAAAATAAAAAACATTAAAAAATGTAAAAAAAACGTGGCGAGAATAAAAAACGTAAAAAACGTTTTTTACATCTATGGTACATATCCAAGATCATCAGAGGATACGTGACATGTTGCAAGAAACAAGCACTTGATTGAATTTTGGTGGCGATTCATTTGTGGATCTCTATTAGGAGATACGGCATAAGCTGTGTTCATCTAATTACTATTCTCACTAGAGATTTGAGATCTCTGACTGTGAGATCTCTGACTGCGTCTGATTTGTTATGAAATGATATAAACTGATAAATGTAAACAGATGTACACTAGAGAGACAAACTACTGGACTGAGTTTGAAACTTGTTACTTCCTGATTTGGATGCAAGTTGAATTAATGGATTCAGGCATTGAGTTACTGGGCTATATTGATGAAAACACGTGATTACGAGTTATGAATGATTATGAGTTTCATGTATTGTGACATCTGTGTGGCTGCCTTGTTATTTGTAACACTAGAAACATGTTGGCGCTGTGCATACCAGTTCATCCATTTTGGTTTTTCTGCATCTTTTTGTTTTCAAATTAGGACCCTGCGTGGGTTAGATGGATTGGGAAGAATATGACAGTGATGAGTGTTTGAATGGCTGTTGACTGTACAGCTTGGCATGAGGTGGAGCGAGAGATGTCGAGAGCTAACCGAGAAGGTAAAACTTTCACTGTACACTGTCTGATAATGTTTATTATGCTGTATGAGGGCACTGTCTGTCAGGTCAGGTGTAGAGTTGTGACTCAGTCCTTCAAATCCAAAGACTCTTAAGTTTCAATACCAAGGCTAAGTAGTGGCATGGCATGGCAGTAACATGTTGTGTCTGATGAAAGAATTCACTCTACGTTAGGCCTGGTTAGTATTTTGATAGGTGACTGCCATGTTGACACAGCCTTCCATCCTCTGTGGGATGGTAAAATGAGTTACGAGTATTCAGCTTTCGGGCTAAGTAGTAGTAAATGGTCATGGTGAATGTAGTGCATGTGTACTGCAGCTGTCATTATTGGCTGCCACCTTTGGTGGATCTGCGGCTCAAGTCACACGGCTTGGTCCAAAGGTTTGTGGCCACCTAGCGCTTGTACTGCATTCATCAAATGAACTGGCTGAATTCCTACAGTTGAACTGCTATGATGGTAGCACTGCAAATAATAATATTCATTATTATATTACTATTACTGAGGCTGATACTTTGACAATAAAAGCCTCAAGACCCAAGTTCTCAGATACAGTGCATCATTAATCATTCTGCCTGTTTTGTTATAGAATTGCTGCACATTTGCTAACCACTGGGGAATAGAGGGCTGAGTTGCTTAAAGAGTTGCCCAGCACTGCTGTGTACAGTTGTTATTGATCTGTCTAAATACTTGCAAGTTTGTCTGACTTGCCACTGCTGATACGTGACAACACTTTCATGGATTAAATATTGAGCGTGTCAACACTGGTAAACTAGTAAATTTTTTTGTTGCTGTTAGATATATACTGTAGTGCTGCTTACATTTATTTCCATATTGTCAGATAAATGTAGTTGAAGCAGTTCAGTATTACAGCTAGTATGATATGTTCAAGCTGTCTTTGTTTCAGGAATTGGTGGCCCTGACTGGTATCGGGAAAAAGAGAAGTCATTGCGTAGTAATTTATCAGGTGAGTGTGTATGTCATTTTGTTTACAACAAATTCAAAAATTCTTTGGGATCTGGTTTAAGTTACAAGTGTTTGTGAAACCTATTTTAGACTGGTAATGATATGCCTCTGTATGATGATGATGATGATGATGATGAAGGACGAATAAACTTTAGCATGGCGTTAAGTCCTAAGACTACAAGGACACGTAACAATAAGCTTAAACAGTGAAGTCACGTAATAGTAGTCTGTATGTCATGGTATTATGGTTATCATTGTTGTGTTAAGATGTTTAGTCGAGTTATTATTAGAGCTGCCAAATTAACACATTAATTAACGTGTTAATGCATTAATAAATTAACGTGCTTTAAAAATTAATGCACGTTAAAAAATTAAGGCACATGCGTAAATTTATTTAATGTACTAAATTCTGTAAAGCAAAAGTTCCAGTATTCCGTTAAACTACGGTTATTTGACAATCGAATGAGTTCAAGTAACTAAACTGTAGTTGCCGTTCCATCACTGCTGTAAATAAATATTATTTAGATGACAGGCTAATAGATTTCTCTGCTAGCGATGACGTCAGTTATTGTTGAAAAATGTGTTTCTATTTGCTTTCTAACTTTTTTTATTCCTCCCAAACGTTGTGGGGCCTAGGGTAACTTCCCCTCTGCTCTCCTTCTCGATGGGCCTAGATGCATTAATAA
>Ga0209671_1002274_pt1 | contig 17380 bp, 10 predicted proteins | sample WorMetHERISLAND2_2_FD_187401 | JGI IMG/M metagenome (GOLD analysis project Ga0209671, IMG submission 187401) | Marine gutless worms symbiont microbial communities from Max Planck institute for Marine Microbiology, Germany - Olavius geniculatus... | ecosystem: Host-associated > Annelida >...
GAACTGCGATGGCTAAGACGAGCTGAAATCAGTAGCTACTTTCGTGTGTAAAAAATTGAACTGTTGTATGCAGAATTGGCAAATTTTTAGTCCTGAACTAGCAGGCCGCAACTGTCTACAAATTTCGGGGTCCGTTGTCCGGGGCCCATCGGGGCCCGGGCCCTGAGACTTCAGCTTTACCAGCCTCATGGATGATCCGCCTCTGCAAATATTTTTCAGTCATGGCGTGGCTCTAGGGAGCACTGGGAGAAATGGCCTCTCAGGAGACCAGAAATGGCAATCGTCTAATGTGGAACTTTAAGCTAATTTTTTCTCGAAATAGTGTCAAAATGCACCCAAATACATCAAGTTGACGCCAAAAAATCACAAACTTTCTGGAAAGAAGTGTACGCCTTGAGTGCCCCACTAACAGTGGATACATTACTGGCAATGCTTTTACGCGCGACCGCACTGTAATGCCGCACGTCTTGGCTATCGTCGAGACGTCTGTCTATCCCTCCGTCTGTCCGTTCGTCCGTCACCCTCTGCAATTGTATCAAAACAGTCCAGGCTAGATCACAAAACCTTCATCTAAGCTTTGTAAAAGACTCTAGTTTAGGGATCCGTAAAGCTTTTCTGAAAATTTGAACTAGATCATTCTAACCAATGGAGCTAAATAAAGGGGAAGGGAGTAGAAAAAATCGCGATTTTTAACCAACAGACCCTCAGTCGCCGTATCTCAAAAATGGTGTGAGATAAGGCCAGAATTACTACTAATCGCTAATAGGAAATTAAGAAGTCCTACACTCGCTTTCGTTTGGTACCGAAAGCATTGACCTTGGATGACATTGAACAGCAAAATAAAGATTTTATTGACTTTCGTTTTTTGCGATTTCGGGCTGTGACTTCCACTTCAAGAGTGAATTGCACCGATATCACTAGAGTTAAACCAGAACAAACTGCATAAAAATTGTCAGTATTAAACGTAGATTTCAACAGTCTAAGTCTCGAACCCCTCTTCAAGGAAACCTGCGCACGCGGCTGCAGTACCGGGTATACACGTTGGACAATTTTTTGACTTTGTTTGTCCCGCATTTTTTTTATTTTGTTCTTACTCATTTTCTTTCTTTTTTGTCCTAATTTTTCGCCGTTTTGCCCAAATTTTCTTCTCGTTTTGACCAAATCTGAGGGGTGCGGCCGCCCCCCTCGCCCCGGTTCCTACGCCCATGCTCCGATCGCTTAAACACGCCCGTGCGGAGGACACAGTCACTGCCAGATGACCGGCGGTCGATCCAGTAGGCACGCAGACAGACTGCACGCAGTGACGTGAGTCTGAGAGATGTGATGAGATGAGATGGACAGGTTGCAGCTAGTAGACCAGGTGCAGTTGCAACGAACCGACCACCGAACGGCAGAATATTGATCGGTCAGTCGTCGTCGTCGCAGCGTTAACGCTCGCGTGAGCGATAATTACTATCAAACCGGATGTGTCGCCCGGCCGCCCGACCGGACGTACAAATCAGTGGACGACGCATGTGCAGTCGCACGCCTGTATGCCCATCCGCTCGGCCGTCCGCCCATCCATTTAGACAGCACAGAGACGAGACAGACAGTGCGGCGTGCTGTGCGACCAAGCGTAAAAGCGACGACGTCAGCAACAGCGGCAGCAGCTGCAGCAGCAGCAGCAGCAGCGCAACGCTTCGTTATCTGCACCAGCCTAGCGTGATGCACGTCGCATTATTACGCGCTCACTAGGTTTGCAGTCGGCTGGCAGATGCTTCCAGCATCCTCAAGCCATAATGTTAGAATCAACTCAATTCATTTTTCGTACTGCATCGGTGTTGGCCTGTACATCATGTTTCATAAGAAGCAACTACTTCGATTACTTTGCTTTTACTTCTTCATATGTCCTGTTAAAATGCAACAGATTTTCACTGGCACATTCGGTACAAAGTTTGCAATAAAACGTTACCTTGAACGCGTCTCTCCTCTATTCTGTGAAACAAATGTCGTAAACTATCGTGCTATTGTGTGCTGTGTGCGTTGAGCCAGTCTTGCTGAAATATGAACTACCAGAGACCTAGCGTATGTGGTAAAAATCAAGTTAGGTTTTATGGATTTGGACTCTAGGACTGACGAATATCGCACTTGAGTAGTCTAATTTCGACGCGCCGTCTCTCACCATTAGTGACTGACTGCTATAGTCATCCTTGCGTGAGAAAGGTGCTTTGCTTTTGCTCCAAAGCTCCATTGTTTGCTGTCTTAGATACCTTTCTTCGAATGTTTTAGTGCACGTAAATTGATGTAAGCACTAAAGCAAATAAACAAAGCAAATCAGCAAATGTTTTAAGCAGCTAGGTTTTGAACGACAGTCAGTTCTTTATTTCAAGTTAAAGTCCAACGACGATTACCACCATTATACGAGCATAACTATACCGCCGCCATCGGGCACCTGTTGCCAAGACGCCAAAATGTCATGCGAGTAACAATGCGGATATTACAAATCGTTTCGCACACAAGCGGTCAACTCCATCTAAAAGATATATCGCCAATCTACAGTGCACTCGACTGCACGCTTGAGAATCTTGTCAAGTCATACGTAGCCGATCGGCATATCTCAATGTGGGCGTTTGTGCCATTCTCTTTCTCGTACTGACTTGATGCAATTGTACCGATATTTTTCCATCTGCGTAGCGTACAGCTCAGCAGCGGAAAACTCGCCGCTCGGCTTCAGTGAAAGCGAACTGTGATGTAGGCCTATCCGGTAACTGCAGTCATAAGCCGCACGACTGGTACACGAACTATACATTTTTATCAGCTTAGTAAAAAATATGAGATAAGCGCTGTCTCTGTGCAAAATAATCTACAAAACAGTACGTTTACTGGAATATAGGCTATTAAAAATTAATAAACAAGTTTCAGTACAACTTTGTAACTTTGTAAATGTTTGATCAAAAAATAACAAACTTGAATGTTTAGTGAATAGGCATATCTAATTTGACAACAATGCTGTAAAGCCAGATAATTAAAACACTTTTAAATGTCTGTTTCGCTGGCTTTCATGGACAATTCGCAAAACTTTTTTCAATGATACCGTTTTGCCTTCAATCAACCGAACCAATCGTAGCTGGTTGGATCAGCGAAGCTCGCAGAGTTGTGTAAGGTTAAACGGATGACTCTTGTATAGTTTGCATTTTGCAAGAACCACTATAACAGGTTTAAGCATTTGAATTCTTCGCAGTGTACATGCTATTAAATTGTATCAACTATCAAAGCAACGGTTTTCATTTCCATTTTTTTGCAAATAAGTCTATTTGCTGCAGTAATCAATAACAAAAAAACTTGCATTTGCAAGTGACATCTACCACAAATTAATGTTGTCAAAATAGCATGTGCAGTCAGTTTATTGCGAAGAATTCAAGTGCTGATTGCAGCTTAGAAACACAAAACATACTGGTTCCGTTAGTACTGAAGTACCATGCGCGAATGCACAAAATGTGAGACCCAAGACGAGACACAAGACGCACCAATGCGAAACTAAGACGAGATCAAAACGTTCAAGAAAATGCTTAACATTTCAGTTTCGTCTTATAGACTACATCTTTGTCTATAGAATTACATCACGGACGCGCATTTGAGCCGAATGAAAATTGCCTGAACAGCTAAAAAAGCTTACTATACTTGTTCTGAAGATAAAGTACAGAAAATGAATAAATACGTTATAAATAACGTTATAAATATTTAAGGCGTGTACAGGGCGACGTAGTCAAATTGAACTATAAACTAAACTGACACGACATGTAGTTTTTGACGAACTGACTAATCGGCAAACAGGGCGAGCCTGTTAGTTATTGGTTGACGCGCACGTGAACGTAGTCAGATAAGACACTGACACCGTTAGACGGTGCCTACCGTAATGCATTACTGCTTGCCATTAGCCAGTTTATCAAAAACTGTCATATCGTGTAGGTTTAGTTCAGATCAGTTACGTCGCTCTGTACGCGTCTTTACACTTTTTGCGGCTTTTTAAATGCAATAATTAGTATTTTAGCTGTACGCTGTAAAATTATATTTTCTCTTCAGTAATACTTCCCATGATGATTAAACCGTTAAATAATTAGCAATAAATATAGAAGTAAATAAATGTAATTAATTAATTAAGTTATACATGTACAGGTCAATGGTTCAGCGCCTCTTTAAAAACCTGCAATTTAATGATGCGTGAAACGACCAACACTGCAGACGTTGCACAAATCTGAGCTAAACTGCACTGATAAGATCTGTTTAAAATTTTTTAATTAAGCCTACAGTACACATATTTTATTAAGCCATATAGTCATAACTTTAGAGGCACTAAACAAAGATCCGCAAACAATCTGTTGCGGCGACCAGTCAAACTAATCTGGTTTTTTAATTAGGTCCCACATTTTTATCAGTTTTTGCAAATAACCAAAAAACCAGAACAACAAAATACGTCAACAAAAAAATCAGAACAAATTCACAGTCGATATGCTTTAAAAACAACTTCACATTGTATAATCGATAAATAAACAAACAGCCCAGCTAAAGTAGCTGACCGTACTGGTTGTCAGTGACCTTCAAGGTCATCCAGGGACGATGATTTTCATGTCATTTGAAAGCCAATATGCGACTTTCTATCAATGATCAATAGCAACTTAGGCCCTATCTCGCACCGTTTAGGCACAATAGCACGTAACGGCCTTTAAGGTTATCCAAGGTCAATAATTTTCATCTCATCTGACAGGGCGTATGTCACTTCCTATTAGTGACTAATAGTAACCTATGCCGTATCTTCCACCGTTTCTGAGATATGGCCAGTTTTCCGTTGGAAAAAGCGCATCTATCCTATCCCCTTTTATTCAACCTCCGATTTGAAAATGTTCTTCTTGGATTAGATGGCTGAAATTTTACACGTCCGAGTTTAAGGCAAGTGGCTAATTACTTGTGAAAAGTTTTCCTCTAAACCCTACAGCTTAGTCACAATACATCCCGTCCGTTACAAACAGACAGACGGACGGCAAACATTGACAACAGCTCGACCGTTACTTAAGTGCAGTCGGCTAAATATCACGCTGTAGCATACCCCTACATATTGTAATTTTCACTCGTATGTTGTACAAGCATTGCTCCTAAGTTTTTACGCGCGATAGCAAAATGCTTCGCGCGTCTTAGCCATCGTCTAGGCGTCTGTCCGTTTGTTAGTCCGTTTGTCCGTCCGTCACACCCTGGCACTGTATCAAAACGGTGCAAGCGCAAATCACAAAATCTTCACTGTACGTGGATCGCCCCAAGGACTATAGTTTTTCTTGACAAAATTTCGTGCCGGGGTTCTTCTCGAACGAGGGCGTCAAAAAAGGGTAAAAAGGGTTGGTGGCGTGGCGTAGTTGGTAGCGCGTTTCGGTTGAAACGAAGTTACTCTACGCCGGGCCTGGTTAGTACTGTGATGGGTGACTGCCTGCGGCCAGGTAAACCATCTCGGTGCGAAGCCTGCCAGCTAGGTCGACTCAGCCTTCCTACCCTCCGCGGGACGGTAAAATGAGTAGTAACTCATTCATATGGGTTACGGAGGTGGGGACCTTTGTACAGCTGACTGGGGTTGCCTAGCCGGCCGCTGCGCCAGCCTGTGTTTGCAGGCTGTGCACGGTTGTCGTGCGGCAGGCGGCTCTAGTTAGTGACAAGACCAAGCGCGTTAGAGGCGTGTACGCGAGACGCGCTATACAAATTGACGACCTTTACCTTTTACCTTTACCTTTGGTCTATCTCCAGCCATTTCGGCGCAATTAACTCTTGAAATGCGTGTTGCAGCCCGAAATAGCGAAAAAATTTACTAAAACCCCCTATTTTGGGAGTTCCAGGTCATTCAAGGTCATCGATGTTGACATTTCTAAGAAGCTCGTCGCCAGTGCTTGTTATGATAAGGAGCATGTCTGCGCCTATCTGCAACCATTTTCACGTTAGACGAACCAATAGCGGTAGAATAACGCCTTTTAAGGGGGTGCCCCTTTTTTCCCCTTCGTTCGTGGGGACCATCTTCACCCTGTGGCATGAAATTTTGTCACAAAATACTAGAGACTCTTAGCTATCATATGGTGAAAACCAGAAGTCTCTATCTCACCTGGGCTTCGATCGGTACCGGGTTGTGACAGACACTAAGAAACATTTATATATTCATGCAAACTGTTCAATTCAGCACATATGAGACACATGGGTATCTACCGTTATTCACACAGCACTACCCTACTTTCGATTTCAAAAGACTGACGTAAAATTTGGCATATTATTACATACCATAGGCGCCAGAGTAGACGTGCCGTTCAGTGAAGTCTTTAACCTCATGCTTGCGCACTTCTCCAGTGTCTTCAGACGTCTTCAACACAAAATCACCTGCATTCTCAGTTTCTCGATCGCGTAGATTACTAGACTCGCGTAAAACTCACAGAAGAATGTTTATTACCGGTCTTAATAATTGCAGTTGATAATGTTGTGATCCTATTTTGAAATCTGACTGCATCATTTTATGCTGACTTGAATTTAACGCAAGCCTAAGTCTTTAGCTCCTGAGAATTGTAATAATAGACTGACGCGGCACAAAACATGACGAAGGTTTTCTGATTATGACGACGACATTACACACAACGTTACAAAACGCACAATTTCACGACAGCAGTTGTTGCATATACGCACACCTCGCAAGGGAATTTATGCAATTACATACCGAAACAGAGCTTCGAGGGCGTCGTCTTCAAGAAAGACGTGATCACGTCGCACAATTTCCTCGTCCACTCGAAAATTATCGTCTAAACCACGCACAGCAGAAACAAGTTGCAAACAGCGATAATCCAGCAACTCTAACACAATGCCTGCATCTCTCTTGCGTTCAGCGTAATGCCGGGCACATTCTACGGCATGCACAGTGTATAGTATTGGCCTATACCGTTCGTTACTGCAGTCTTGGAACAGACTAATTGCTGCGGGTTTCTGGTCTATCGGCAGCAGATTGTCCGCCTGTATAGTTGCAGTCTGTTGACGGTGCTATCGTTACAGGAGCCTAGCAGGCAGCAGCAATCAGCTTCTTTTTGCATTCACGTTGTCGTCGCCTGCAGACTCGCTAAGAACGCAAGTCCGGTCAGTTGCAGCGCCGGTGCCCACAGAATCAATAGACATTATCACCAGTATGTGTATGGCAAGTCCGTGAAAATAACATGACCACAAACACGGCAATTTCTGTGAACCGATAAAATAGCCCACTACTGGTACCTCAAGCAGCATGCTGGGCCTACAACGTTGACTTGGTAGACTGTTACCCACAGAAAGCCAGCTTCTATGGGAGACGGACGTTTCCCCCTCTGGGCCTGTCAACCGTGGACGTTTCCCCCTATCACAACAAGCACCAGTGACGAGCTTTTCAGTCGTATCAACATCAATGACTTTAAAAAGACCCTGAACTTCCAAAATAAGGTTTTTTTTATTGATTTCTGCGATCTTCGGCTGCTGCGCACACTCCAAGAATGAACTGCGACGAAATGACTGGAGATAGACTGACAATTTGCGAACAGGAACTGCTATAAGCTTTCGCGCGTCTCGTGAGCATTAGCTCAAATTTCTTGTTTACATACATAAAGAAAGCAAAATTCGATAGATTGCGGACACTCTCTTTGCTGCGACAAACACACCGCGCTTTGTGTGGCATTTTGACGTCCCCGTCCGCGGCTGTTTTTTTAAGAAGTTGAGACTTGAGACTTCTTGAGACTTTCGCTTTGTTTGTAGTATTATTTAAACCTATTGATACTTACAGTCTATTAATGATAACACAAAAATATTTGACGTTTGCTGCATTCTTTTACCATGCTGACACTAAAAATTACGCCAATATCTAGCACTCCATCTTCATGTAACAGTATAGGCGGGAAACGTCCGGGGTGCCACCAACCAGGAGGAAAACGTGCCGAAAGGGGGGACATGTCCGGAGGGGAATGTCCTACCCCCTTCTAGTACAGCGTGCGTCTATCTGCCTGTCTGTTTGCTTTGCACCTGAGTCGTCGGATTTTAAGCCTGTCAGCGAGACATCAGCAAACATCAAACTGAACTTCAGTCGAATATATATGACTCAAAACCGTACTATGGCACTACCTACCAAATACCTGTCCAGTGTTCACTAAATGCATCAGCCCGCCCGTCACCCGCAAGCTTATTCAGCCGCGTGGTTCAAAGGGTTTGAGCGACGCTGGTTGACAGTCAGACAGACTAGAAACGAACGAAAAATTTAGCAACGGCGTCTCTGCTCTATATTTAACATCGGAACTAGAAATATACGATATACAAAGCAGTATATGCTTAAACGTGTACATTTATGCGCTGCCTTCTTAATCAGCGTTTGCCTATGAGCCTATGACTCGGAATAGTACCTAAAAGCGTAAATTGATCCTGCCCACAGAACGTATATGTTTGTCCACCGACAGAACGGATGACGTTCTTATATGTTCTGCATACAACGAATGCAAACGACAGTATAATAATAAAAAAACTACAGAAATGGCCAATCCTCGAACAAACAGACATGACCGTATACGACTGAAAGCAACGAATAAGTTATAGCGTACCGGTAAATTAAAAAATCGAAGAAAAATCGTACAATCTTAAGCGATTACGTACTTCTATTATAGAGTTGAGCGTATTGAGGAAAGCCAGCTTCACGCAGCCATTCGCACGCTTCAATTGCTTCCAGTTCTAGCAAACACATACACAAACGGCAATTTACAATACGAACTAAACAGACGATAATCACTATGCAACAATTACCATTACCGTAAAGCAACTGCAGAGTCGAAACATTCTGAGAAATCAAGTGGAGTAAAACAAATCAGTCACTCAGACACCCAGTCAGCGGATCATCAATCAGCAGTCACCCACTTAGCGCCAATTTGACCGAACAATTTCGTCAGACCCCGACCACTCCTCTCTCAATCTCGGCAAATCGAGTCCCGCAACCAATGCGACTGCACTGCAGGCGCTAATTAATTTAACCAGCACTGCGGCCGCAGTCTGCATTCAGTGCAATGCATCAAAGTCAGTTTATCATCGACTGGATGCATGCAACGCTAACGCAACCGCAGGCTGCAGCAGTAGCGGCCGACCGACCAAGTGTTGGCGGACTGACGGTATTCCAATGTTATGCCTACCCTATCCACAATGTGGACGAACGTTAGTATACTGTGTGTGGAGGGGGACGTTGTGGGAAAAAACCACACACAATAATATTAGGCCTAGAAGTAAATTTATGCGTCATTACACAGCCGGATAGTTTCGTTACAGACCGAGTGGCTGTAGGCCAACGTCCGCCGCACGCCCACAACCTAACGTCTATACACCGTGTGAATACAGTACGCATAACGTCACACGATCACAATGACCTAGTAGCATACAGAAAGCTGCGAATTAAGTTCAGCTGAGTGATTAACGCTAGATGACGTTGGTCTACGCATTAACGGTAAAGCAATGCCGCTTGATTGTCTAGTCCGCACGCAGAGTAAAGTCGAATGGCTACACTGTCAGGACTCAGTGACCGCGAACAGAAAGAAGCGATTATACCACACGATTCTGGCTATAGAAATCATGCTTGCAAGTGCAATCTGCATAATAATCTAAGCCATAAATCAACCGATCTGATTGTCCGCAGCACAAAGCCATTTGCCATTTGCCAACCGTCTAAAACGGATTATACAGATACATATATTACATTAGGCCATATGCCAGTGACAAATGAAGTGGGACAGTTAAGCATGTACATTATGCTATGAACACACGAAGGCAAAATGTACTTTAACCTCAACAGAAGGTCAACGAACGGTCACTAAGTGGGCGTGGTCAGTGCGAGATAGTCTATCAAACAGAACTTGATCATATTTTGACCAGTGGTCAGCAGCGTCGTGGGATAATAAGATTGGGTGGGGGAGCAGAAAGTTGCAATTTTCCGAAAATACAACTACAAAATTCTGCCGAAGGCGATATGGACGTTCAAAGTTTCAATTTTGCCCCCAAATTCGCCTAAAATGGAGAACTTCCAGCACCAAATTCTGTATTTTTAGACTAAAATTTTCCGACATGATAAACTTTACGGGGCAGTTGTCTCTCCTGTCACGCCAATGGTGACACAATTACCCGTCGTAATCCGTTGCTGTCTCCTGTCTATCACCACGTCAGGTCTCATTCGCTCAATTAGCTGTCATGACATCTGTCAATTCAACGCCGTCGACCAAGCAGCAACAGTTTTACAGGCTCGCTGCAGTGCAGACGTCACTCTATAGCGATATGAACTATGAAGCCATCACACACGCCATGCAAAAGCACTGTTTGCACTGCATGTCCGTCTGTTCTATTTCGTCGGAGCTTGTAACTCAAGACAGAAGGTCAAACAAAGCTCCCGTTTGCTACTAAAGTTACCACCATACCAAGCAGAAGAATCGAAAGTCAGCGACGGACCGACTGGTCGAAAAGACAGACAGACCGCATTAATTTCTATGCTGGCGCACATAACAGCAACAGCCATGCCATTGATGCCTCTAGTGTAGACCTATATGGGACCCATGGAAACCATAAACTATACGTCTTCAAGCCATATCTGTCATACGACTGTCTGCAACCCGCTAGCTCTTACCGCTAACGTACGGCATCATTTTTCATCTTCACTTGGCGATCGTCTGACAAAACTATAGGCTTTCACTATCGCACAGCACTCAACAGACTGGATTACGTTTCAATATATAGCGATATGGCGCCTGTCAAATCTAAATTATTATTCGGTACGGCTCAGCCTATTTCAGTGACTTTACACCAGATGCATTTTCTATTACCAAGAGCTTCAGACCTGACGCTTGTGAAAAGAACTAACATCACAGGAACTGGTCAGACGACACCCAATCTACGAAAGCCTAAATTTGCTTTTTAGCGAATGCGAGTATTTGAAACTGAAAGTATTCTGACTTCGGATATCGACTCGGACTCACGCGTGCTCAGGCATAGACTCTTAATATTTCTATATTATATATGCTACAGTGTACGCGTGTATTAGGCCTATGGCGGTATATACATAATGAGTCCATAGCTCAAGTTTGCTTCTCGTTCACAAACACTCAGAACAGACTTCCGAGAGGACTTGAAACTGTCGCGCTGCACTCAATCGTTTAGGCTAAACTTAAGATATTCATCATAGAAGTGTACTTACAAAGGCTAATGTAGTGCACCATCGGCTGAGAACCTACAAATGCTTTGAACAGTTTGCAGGCTGCAGCTTTCTTAACCGCTGCAATAAAACTGAAATAGGCCCTGAAAACTGCAAACAAAGCATTATCATAAAAGATGCACTTATAATGCCGTTTAATTAGGTATACTTCATAAGAAATGCAATGAAACAGAGAAATGCCATAAAACGATGCTATAACGTCAGGAATAAAAAAGTTTGCATCTCCGAACCGTTACTAACAGAGCCGCCTAACAACAGTATACAAACTTCTACTCGTTCGAGCATATCCGATGTGGTGATTTAATACCTGCCGCGAGCGGGTTCCACGAGTACAGATAGTCCAGCCAGACACTCTCAGGTCGCCGGCCAGTCCAGTCGCTGTCGCCGTTGTGAGTCTCCGACACCGCCGCGGATGTCGATGACTGAACACTCGGCGAAGCGTCGTCAGTCTGAGTCTGCGGTAGAAAAACGTCGCCGTTTAGTTGACGATCTCTGTCGGCGTTCCATCCAACGCCAGCCTTCAGTCGGCAGCCAGCAGCAAGCACCGGGACAGCTTCCATGCTGCAGTGAATTGCAGTGACGCTCGCTGCGCTGTGCCTCTCAGCAGGATGCGATGGCTACCGCTATCACCAACTAGCTATCGACGACTAGCGGGCAGCGCGTCGAGATGGATTAGGTCTAGCGACGGTGCAGCCTGTAGCCTGTAGACGTGCTCAGGGACGACGCGTTCCACCACAACAAAGCTTCCATTCATCGACCAACACAACGCGTCACTGTACGCCAGCGACGACCTAGTCTGTGGTAACGACGACTACTTCAAGTAGGCTAAACTTAAGATATTAACTCAAGATATTCACACAGCTCACTCACAACCACTTATCACACAGACTGCTGCGTTCTCGCCGAACATTGTAAAACATTGTAAATGAGAGCTTCATTCTGCTGTTCACAGTTCACATACGCCGTAATTCATTGGAACGACCTGCCACTGGCTGAACCGCGCAGTAAGTCTTTGCCACTATGTTCTTCTGCGTTGTTGACAGCGACCAGCGGTCACTGTCCTCCGGCAATGAACTTCGTCGACACCGGGCAATAGAAACGAGTCTTCGTTCTGTGCTCGCTGCCCACTGACTAGACGCGCTGGCGACGTGCACAGCTGCCGTCGTCTGACTGTATGCGAGATCGTCGTCTGATCAGATCGCAGCATCAACTGCATGTGTAGGCCTACAGTTCACATCAGCAATGCGGACGAGGTCAGACTACCACAGTAGCACCATTCACCAGCACGGCCAAAGGCCTGTGACCTCGACAGATCAAATTTTATGCATGCAGATATAGGCGATCCAGCGATGGGTTCAGCGAGGACTTAACTTGACGCACGGTGGCCGTTTAGCGATATCTCGCGTCGGATATCGACGAGCCCAGGTCAACGCCAATGCAAGAACCACGCGCTGCAGCCAGAAGCTGCACTGATAACAACGAGGCTCAATGTCAACGGTGTCGGACCTCGCACGCTAGTGAATTGAACTGAGCAAACTAGCAAAGTACGGTACTCGACGCTCGCTGACGAGTGCAAGTGCTTGCTTGCTACTCCACTCACTCAGTCAGTCCGCGCTGTCTACTTGAGCCGTTCAGTGCGCGTGCGTAAATGAAGTGGCCGCCGGCAGTGGCAAGGTAGACTGGGCGGGAAGCTGCTGCAGCGCTCAGCCGGCCACCCGCACGTGCGCACATGCTGCACGGCCAGGGGTCAAGTCCAGCAATTACACTCGGCCAGAAACCAGATCTCACGACGACGTACGGACTACGGGACCGCTAGCTGTACCTCGGCCGCTTTATTCACTGCCCCACATGCATGGTCTGATGGTATACCGGTACGGTGTATAATATAGGCCAGGTTTATACACACAACCAGTCGGCGAATGTCAATCAATCACAGCGAATGCGTCAGTCAGTAACTCGTGATGAGCTTTTAATCCGCACGGACACACGCAGAATTCACACCAGGACTGCACCAGCATCATCAGCAGAAGACTTCAGTTTACATCCCGACGACTTCAGTTAACCGCATGCGGTGCACTAATCGATAAACAGAATTAAGCCAGTATCTCGCGTATACAGTGAACTGCAGTAATCCGTGGGGTTTTGTATATACAGCAACCGCAGCGTCCAACATCAATCGATGACCGCAAAGTTAAACACGCAGGATAATAGCCTAAATGCATGTTACTTCAAAGTACGGCGTAACCCGAATTCCTTTCAAACGTATAGGCCTATACTAGTGCACGCTGCATAGCCGTATATTAGACCGGTAATACTACGGAGACGTATTATGAAAAAGCAAATTCGACATCATACAAACCAGAGTTCTGACAGTTAGCCTCGGTTGGCAGCTAATTAAACGAACGTTTTGTCTTGAGTTAAGACTTCATTAATAATTTTCAAAACAATACAATAAGCTTTTTACTGGGACGACAATGGCTAACAAGAAATTTGAGCTAATGCTCACGAGACGCGCAAAATTAAACCTATAGCAGCTCCTGTTCGCAAACTGTCAGTCCAGCCATTTCGTCGCAGTTCATTCTTGGAGTGTGCGCTGCAGCCAAAGAACGCAAAAGTCAATAAAAGTAGTGCTTGTTGTGATAAGCAGCATGCCCATGCTTATTTGCAATCGTTTTCACGAAAGACTGGCCAACAGCGGTAAAATAACGACTTTTACGGGGGTACACCGTTCTTTGATGCCCTCGTGCGCAGGTTTCTTTAAACCTAGAAAATCGATACCTGGACCGTCGAGATTTACGTTCAATGCTAAAAATTTTATACGCAGCTTTTTCATGTCTATCTCAATTGATTTCGCCGCAATTCGCTCATGAAATGTGTGTCGCAAACCGAAATCGCCAAAAAATCCATAAAACCCCCCCTGCTTTAGCGTTTAAAGTAATCCAAGGTCATTGAATTTGGTGGCAATCGAAAGCCAGTGTACGACTTCCTATTAGTGATTAATAGTAACCTATGGCCCTATCTCGTACCGTTATTGAGATACAGCGACTTATTGGTTAAAAATCTAAATTTTTCGCACCCCCTCTCATTTAGCGCTCTCGTTCGGGGTGACCCCCCCCCCCTTCGAATTTATGGAAAAGCTTTACGGTTCCTGAAACTAGAGTCTTCCAGGCAGCTGACGGTAAAGATTAGGTGATCCTAGGGTACTTGTCAGTTAATTCACCCACACTCGAATTATTCTTGTTAAGGCTAACGCTAACACTAATCCTAACCCTGACCCTGGCCCTAACCCTAATTCTAATCTCAACCCTAATCCTATTCCTAACCATAACCTTACCCTTAGTTTAACTCTAGCAGTTAATTCGGGTGCGGGTGAAATAACGGACAAGTATACTGATCCTAGTTTGCACCGTTTTTGACTGATCCACCCGCGTGACGGACAGACGGACGAACAGAATAGCGATGGCTAAAGCCTTGTTCATAGCAACAAACTCGCTATGAACACTTTGTGAACTCAACTCAACCCAACCCAACTCAACTGCCCAGTTGAGTTGGGTTGAGTTTGTCGCTATGAACACGGCTTAAGACGCGCTGAAAGCAGTAGCTGCTTTCGCGCGTAAAAACAAGATGACAAATTTTTTGACGTGCTTTAATCTCTGTATCAATAATATCAGTCATTCAGCGACCAGTGCAGACTGCAAAAGTGTGCGGTAGAGATGGACCATGGACTAAGTAATCTGGTAGTCCATGGATGGACCTTCGGTGAGAGAAGTTGGGATCGTCTGGGTCTCTGGGTGCAGCCTGCTGCTGATGCTGCTGAGGTGGTGGTGATGCGGGGATGAGATGAGTCATGCTATAGTTGACGACCGATTGAATGAATCCAATGCAATCGTGCGTCGAGTTTCACCGCGGGCACCGCGACCCCACCCCACCCCACTGACCGGTGGCATCCTGCTAGTTTACACGAGTTCACGTACTTGAAAACCGCATCAGCCGTTCGGCGTCCGCCCTTCATGCACGTAGAAATGTGTAATGACGTTGAAACTATCACATATCTTGAAATGCGACGCATTACAGAGCTGTAATGATTCGATTTAAGTATGACTTTACAATTACTGTCTGTAGCCCTTATAAGAATTCAGCATCCAATTTAATCCAATTAATGATGGAAAGCGGCATTAAAGTTTATGTATCAAATCATCGTTTCAGAGCCATAGTAAGTTGACTACGTTCTTACATGATACAGGTGTATATAAAATGTCTATGGAAAGCGTAGGATTTCTGAAATTATCAGATAAGTTATTGCAGAGAGTGGCGAATGGGGAATGCCAGTCGTTCCGGTCAGACGTTGTTCTTCGTGACTGGTGAGTGCACTGCATTGTCGATGATTCGTTGCAGTAATCTCAAGAACAACGAACCATAATTCACGAACAAAGTACTATGTATATTCAGAGTAATGATGCAAATCATACTATTCACAGGGCATCACGTCCCTGTTCTCTCATATATACTGGCCCGACTTCGTCACATTTCGCGACATTACAGCAAGTCCCCCGTCATGTCGTGATGATGACAAGACACACGACGTACACTCACTTCAAGTCCAACGCGGCGTCGGAAGCACCCGGCTGGACGAACAGGACGTCCGCCGGCGGCTACCAGCAACAAACAAAACCGTCATGACTTCGGGCGGTCTTCGTCATCCTGCCATCTGCGTGTGTATCCAATTAACCATTATCAAGTCGACCGTGAGATTGCGTTACTGTATGCCTCGCTGGAGGCAACCAGGCTGCAAACGAACAAAGTGTGCTTGTTCGGTCAGTTAAAAAAGAAGCAATGGCAGAATTGTATATACTGCATTTATCGGCGACCGAATGTTCCCAGTCGCTGCGACAAGGACTTGAAACTATCTGCTATCACATTCACGTGGCTGCGAAGTTGCGAACATTCAAGACTAAACCTAAGAAAGTGTGCGCAGACTTAAAAACCGAAAGTTCAACCACCGCAAAGCGTGGTCGTTGTCAATAGCTAACTTGCACAAACTTGACGTTGCCTGGAACAACTGTTTTCGATGTATGACCTATTTCAATGTTGCTGGAGGGAGACCACACGCCCTTTTCAGTTCTATTGCAAACCATTACCACTATCGTTATTAATGGACCAACGTAAATTGTTGTTTTGGCTACAAACTCGTCGTTCTGATAATGTGATTTTTACGAAAAATGACAGTGCTGAACCGCAATGAGTTTGTAGTCGTGTGTGCTAAATACAGTCATGATGCTGATTTGATGACAGCTAAGAAAATAAAAGACATGATATGGGACAATTTTGCACGTACTGTTTTATTTTAATTTTACTTTTAGAATTTTAGAATGTTATGTTGCATGTTTGCTTGTGTGTTTTAACTGTACAGTGTATATAGGACTGTGATGTGCTGCCTTGCTGGCGTAATAAATGATGATAAAGCACGTCATTAGTTGATGAATCGTCTCGGTTATGACTACCACATAAGCCTATACCTTCCAAGGGAGATAAACTATCGAGTCTCAGGTTAATTTTTGCTGCTGACAGTAGAAACACACATGTATCTGCATTAATTCTTACGAAATTAGATAGGAAACGTGCAAATTGCGGGGCAGAAAAGATTGTCGCAAACCTGTCGTTCAGATAGAAGACTGAAAGAAGAAGAAAACCACAACGTATATGCAAGCCCTCGAGAAGGAGGAAGAAGTTTTCCCTGGGTCCCGCGACGTTTGGGGCCCCGCCGTCGCTCAAAAATATAAAATGCACGAGAATGCGTCATTTTAAAAAGCAAAATTCAAAAAATTTCTTCCCAGACGGATCCCGCGATCATATTTTACCCGGGTTGGCTCTCGACTCCTTGCGTATATGTTTTGTTAAAGTCTTAAAGAAAGGCTGCAAGAACAACGACTGCATGGAGTAAAATACCCAACTAAAAGGCTTTCACATAAATAACATAAAATTAGTCGATCTGGTTCAATATACCGTAAACCGAAGGAAAGAACATGCCGGCTCGGACGTCGCCCGGTCAAACAAGGTCCGCGATACCAGCTGAGCAATCGGGGTTGGGTCGATAAATCAGCTACCGAAAGAAAACTCAAACCATGCGCACATATGCTAACA
>Ga0209671_1002275_pt1 | contig 17379 bp, 9 predicted proteins | sample WorMetHERISLAND2_2_FD_187401 | JGI IMG/M metagenome (GOLD analysis project Ga0209671, IMG submission 187401) | Marine gutless worms symbiont microbial communities from Max Planck institute for Marine Microbiology, Germany - Olavius geniculatus... | ecosystem: Host-associated > Annelida >...
CCAAGGTCACTGGACCAAACTTCACCGGACTTGTTTCGCCTAACGCAGGAGGAATCGCAGTAGACGGAATAAAAATCTGATTTTGAAAATCTTCATCCGTTTCGGAGATATTCGCCGCCGAACTTCGAAGTCATCCGAAATCGGGCCAAATTTTGCATGTTTTTGGCCCCTGATATTTTTTGGGGTGTGCTCCCCAAAATTTTGGACCGGCATTATAAAATTCGACCTAATACTGACCATCATGCAAAATTTCACGCCGGTTGGCCCACGCATCTCGGAGATCTCGCGCTCAGAAAAAAATAAAACACCTGGGATAAAACATAAGTCCGCTCCGCAAGCTATCGCTTTCGGGCGGACTAATTAGTCATGCATCTCGGTACTAACCTGGCTTAACATAAAGTAATTTGTTGATACAACAATAATAGAACTATTAGGCTAAACTGCCACCATTATTCATCGTATGCTATAAAATGCTATTTTCAACTGTCCTAGTACAAACTAATGAATCAAATTTGCTAACAGACCATGTAATTTTTTAAAGAAACATACCGATTGTGACCTTGGATGATCTGCCATCCTTTGTAGCCCTCCGTCTCCGGCTCTTGAAATTCACTCAAACTGAACGTCAGCTTCTTGAACTTATTCCTTCAAAAAAAATTAACATCAGATAGCCGCAGCACACGAACAAATGAAATAAAAGACAACACAGTAATCAAAATAAAAAATGGCCACTTTAAACTTCATTTCAAATGTCTTGTTAGATTACAAAGATCACGTAGCTTGTAAAAACCTCAGCTAGTCTAATTGGGAGCAACTAAACAGAACAAATCTATGTAAACACAAGCAGAGAGTAACAGTAAGATAACATAGAAAAATAACTAAAAAAGCCACTGATATATGCAATCTTAAAGTTTTACATAGTTATCCGTGTGATGTATTCGTACAATTTCAAAAATTAAAATATGGGAAAAATAGAACAAGTAATGTGGATCAACATAAAAAGCTGAACTGTGCATAGTAAAAATTACGACCAAGCAATGTAAAAAATATTCAGTGAAATAGAAGCTATATCTCAAAGAACAAAAGAGATTAGCCCGAACATGTCTTATTGCTTCTGTACAAAACGTTTAACTGAAGGCTGCAATAAAAATGCCTACTTGACAATGAGAATAATGGTGACTGGCATCCGTCGTACTGGCCCATTGCGACTGAATGCGAAGCCAACATGAGAATGAAGGTCCTGCGGATTGCCAACATACGATCCGTCGTAACTTTCATTGACCGCCACGTCTATCCGCACTCCCTTGTGATGCTCCTATGCCCAGCAGTGCAATATGCATCATTCTTCAGTCAGTTCATGAACTGAAGAATACTGACACAAAATGCTAACCATATACTGCACAAAAATACAACAAAAATTCCTCTTCTGCAGTCTATTAAATTGCAAGGTGGCATAGCGATGTAACAGCACGGTGATGGACTTATGACTGAGAGGTCATCGGTCTGATTGTCGGTCGGGTCACTAGGATCTGTGAACATCTACATACCTTACCTTACCTCCGGGGTGGACAGGCTCTTACACCTGCCCAGCACTGAGGCCGTATCAGCTCGGCCCAATGCGCGTCCCCGAATGTAACCAGAAGGTTACAGGTAGTGGCCATAAAGCCGTAAATAAACGGCTGTAAAGCCGTAAGTAGACGGCTATAAAGCCGTGTAGTCAGCTGTGAAGCCGAAACCAGCACAAGAGAACTGGTATCGTGTAGCAATATGCCTACACGAATTTGGTCAGCGCTTAGTCGTTCCTCGCCTCCAGATTTTAGAAATCTTTCGGGTCATTGGTGCTGAGCCCCACCACCACGGCAAGGTGGCTGACCTCGGTGGGGCATCTACGTACACCGTGTCCCAAAATTAGTGGCACCCCTGTTTCAAACATGCCTAATTCAGTTCGTAATTCATGGCTTTCAACGAAATATCGTATACTGCGCTATGTGAACATTACTTACTGTCACACCCATTATGATGTATGCACCTAGTAGTGAAGACAATCTCCAGTCCAGAGGAGTGTCCGGCAACGGATCCGCCTAAGTTCAAGTTCAAGTCGCTAGGATAGCCAACTGTACTGGTTACCAGTGACATTCAAGGTCATCCAAGGTCAATGATTTCCATCTAATCTGACAAAGTGTATGCCACTTCCTATTAGAGATTAATAGTAACCTAGGCAGCATCTCTCACCGTTTCCGAGATATGGCCAGTTTTCCATCAAAAAACGTGCGTAACAGCCTTCAAGGTCATCGATTTATATGTCATTTGATAGCCAGTATGTGACTTCCTATTAGTGACCAATTGCAACCTAGGCCCTACCTCGCACCGTTTAGCCACAATACATCTGTGACAAAAAGACAGACAAACGGACATACCGACGGCAACCATGACAACAGCTCGATCGTTACTTAAGTACGGTCAACTAAAAAGTATGCATCAAAGAGAAAACGGTATGCCCAGCCAGCCAACTTACCACATACGTAAAGTTGAAGCGCGCATGACAGCAGCGAAGATGACTGAGCAGCGCAAACAGATGTGGACATGTTAGAAAGCACCAGGGACACGCCAGGTCATCCCGCGCCTCGGTCTGCTGGCGAGTGCTGTTGTTGAACAGAAACTGATAGAATATGCGCTTCGGCCGTTTAGACTGAGCTGACGTTGCATCACTCTTTGGGCCTGTGCTGACTCTCTTCACTGAACATTTCAACATGACCAATATGATTACTACATGACACATTAGTTCAAATCACTTATCTGTAGGGCAAACAGTTTTCCGTGAAAAATTTTGCCAAATTCCGTGGCAGAACTGTTCGAATTCCACAGTTCACCATGGCCATTCGTATGTGAGTAAACCGAGCTCCGTCCTGTTCAGAAACTAACAGTTATTGAACGCTGCCATTGTGCCGAGTTATGCTTGCAACATATGAAAAAAATTATCAATGTTTTCTTTTGAAAAGTGCAATCTGTCAAGTCACATTGTGTTTATTTACGATTGTGCCATACTGCGACAGCTATTAGTAGGGCCCACAGTTTTAGGCAGTTCAGTTCGATTTTTTCTGCAGAGAAATTATGTCATCAGGCCAACAATCGTACTAAGCGCCGGTCATTTCTCAACTTCTGCTAAATTCCACGAAATTCTGCGCAAATATCAAAATTCCGTGGTAAAGGGCAAATTCCATGGCTCGGCTCAAAATTCCACAACTAACGAAAAACTGTGGGTCCAACTTATCTGCTTGACTATGCATTGTTCTGTGTTGAAATTACTGATGTCACAAGTCAATAGGTTTATTCCAAAATCGGGTCCCATATGTTCATGCGTTTGAACCTCAAATTTTAGAGGAAAAGACAAAATAACTGATCCAATTCAAACTACATCCACTTCTTAACACGGAAAAAAGTTGAGGCAATTGGCTACTTTAAAAAAATAACTAAAATTAATGCTAAAAATGTCAAAAAAAAACTTCCAACACAATGAAAAGTGCAGTCAAGTAATGACTAAGCAACTACGAACTGACCATCATTCAGTACTCACTGGATTTGACATCAAATGTTTGGCCGTTCAAGCAATTATTCTGGATTATTTCTGTACACACAGTGGTCACTGCGGAGCGGCTTTTGCTCTGCAGAGGACATTGGTTCCAGCTGAGACTGAATGCAACGTACGGACGCCTGCTGAAGACGTCAACATCCATTGCAGCCTACCATATATACACCAAGACACGCCAATGAAAATAACAAGATCCACAGCAACTATTGAACTGGACACGTACAAATTTACCTATCACAGTTTTACCAGCTGCTGCAATGAAAACTGCACTTCTCTAATTCTATGGCTAAATAATCTTTTAGTAAACGGCACCAGCATAGAAATAATAATAGCCGCGACATTGTTTATGGTGCTGTCATCGTAGCAGTGAACTGCCACTGTGAGAGTTTACCCGGTTCATTTGGCCAGAGCAGCACAAGCGCCAGGTGGCTGCCGACCTTTAGACCAGACCGATCGATATGAACCTCAGATCCGCCTGTAAGCAGCCACAGTACTACACTAACCATCGCCATTTATTACTACTCGGCCCAAAAGCTGATACTCATTTCACCATCCCACGAAATGTAGAAGGCTGAGTTGACCTAGCTGGCTGGCATCGTACCGAGATGCACGACGGTGCCCGTAGACAGTCACCCATCTAAGTACTAAACGGGCTTGACGTAGAGTAACTTCGTTGACTAGATGAAGCGCGTTGCCACTACACCAAGCCACCAATCAGAAAAGCAGCATCTAGGAGCCAACTTAAGACAAATACAAAACAGCAAACTTTGAATATCTAACAATTTTTCCCGAAGTGAAACAGAAACACAAAAGCTAAGCTAAGAAAAAGCTAGCTATATGTACGACGATTGACAACTGAAACAAGAAAAGCCACATAAAACAATGTAAACAACACAACTGTAAAGCCATGTACCTTGCCGTCTGTCACAGCTTCCCAGGTGGAATGCTTGCCTAATGGAGATGATGATTTGGATGTCCTTGGTTCTTCAACGGCAACATCATATCTACCGGCAGTCAGCGGGCAGCGTCGCTGTCTGTCGTATAACAGTATCTCGGCACTGTACATCGTCGTTTCTTCGGCTGCTTTTGTTTGGTGTTTGTCTCGCAGACTTATTTCGCGTTCGCTCGATCGTGTCACGCGATCGTCTGAACTACGTCGCAATCTCTTGCGCGGCGGTGGATCTTGATTTTCTATCGCAATGACAGTACAGCTGGTTAGCTAATACAAACCCACAGCTTTTGAAACATCACTGCAAACAAATCAAATACCAACCATTAACAAATTACACTATACTTACTTCTGAAATGCCATAGTCTGCATTTTTACGTGCGAAAACAGGTACTGCTGTAGTGCGTCTTAGCCATCGCAATTCTGTCCGTCTGTCACATGGGTGGATCAGTCAAAAACAGTGCATGCTAGAATCACCAAATCTTTACCGTCGGCTGACTGGAAGACTCTAGTTTTAGGATCCGTAAAACTTTTCCATAAATTCGAAAGGGATTACACCGAGTAAGGGCGCTAAAAGAGAGGAAGTAAGTAAAATTTGTGATTTTTAGCCAATAAGTCGTTGTATCTCAGAAATGGTGCGAGATAAGGCCTAGATTACTATTAATCACTTATAGAAAGTCATACATGGGCTTTCGATTGGCACCGACAGCTATGACCTTGGATGACTGTGAACACCAAACACCAAATTTATAGAGGTTTTTGTAGATTTTTTGGCGATTTTGGGCTGCGACACATTTTAACAGCTAATTGCGCCAAAATCAATAGAGATATTAGAGTACAACAAGCTACAAATTAAATTTTCAGCACTGAAATTAATGAAGTCACTCAATAGATACAGAGTACCAAAACCAAACTTCTTGTGCATGTGACTTTGTAACCTATCTACATTCTACAACCCTTTCACCTACAAAGCCTAACCAGTTTATATTTGTAAGTAAGTAAGTAAGTAAGTGCATATTTAAAGTGCACAATGTCAGCCAGTGGCCGAATCTGAGGCACTCAGCTGAGCCGCTAGGGGGAGCAGTAGGCCTGCTGGAAGCAGTGAGTTTTAAGGAGGCGACGGAAAGTGTCTGCAGAGGTAGAACTGCGGATGCTAGATGGTAGTGAGTTCCAGACTGTGTGGGGGCTGCAATGCTAAAACCACGGGAAACAAAGGTTGTGCGAACACGTGGAACCGACAGAAGATTGGCGTTGGCACAACGCAGAGAATGTGTGGGAGTGTGAAACTGAGCAGAGAACATAGATAAGCAGGTTGAGAGGAGTTGACTATGTTATATGCCACGGTAGCAAGTTTGAATTCAATGCGTTGATCAATTGGGAGCCAATGCAGATGCTAGAGAATATCAAATGAGTGAGTACCGCGGGGGATAGCATGACTGCCCTGCATGCAATGATGTGATGCTCCTTGCTCAGACACACACTTACTATGACAAACAAACAAACAAAAATACAATGACATGCCAGATAGTGGTTGCAGAGACATAAAATCACAACAGACAGACTCACCATACCTAAATCACTGCTACTGTCTCTGCCACGAGTCTGTCGTACATTCCCTGAGGACAGCCGTCGCACACAGAAACGAAGATAATAGGAATTTGTGGCAGCCGTCGTGCCATTCACGAAAAAACTTTCACTCGGCACGGAGAGTGGTTCGACAGTTACGGCCTCCAGTGAAGCAGGATTACACGGAACTGTCACTTTACCAACCGGTTTTTCCATCCTTGACGGTAACATGTCCTGACAAATGCAGCAGAAAAAAGCCAACTCATTCACCTATCAAACAATAATATTTGTGTCTGTAGAAGTATAGTTAAATATATAAAAACAACAGCTCGTTTTACTGTACATCTACAATATGCGCAGTACCCCACTTGCAATATGTCACAAAAGAAAATAATATGTAATATGAAGATTCACATAGACCACTAGGTCCTTTGCGAGGGAGCTTATCCCCTTTTGGCGCTTTGAGCCGGCAAGGGTTAGATGCAATTAAGCAAGCATACAACTCAAGTTGGCCAGATGGCTTGCTCTAATTAACAGCCAGCGAATTTAACCGACTAGCTGAGCCAGTATGCCAGCAGTTCTGGCCACAGGGCCTATTGTTACGCAGGACTTGCCGTTTTTTCTCCAGCAATGGCCTTAACCACCCCCCACCGAGGTCAGCCACCTTGCCGTGGTGGTGGGGCTCAGCACCGATGACCCGAAGGATTTCTAAAATCTGGAGGTGAAGAGCGACTAAGCGCTGACCAAATTCAGGTAGGCATATTGCTACACGATACCAGTTCTCTTGTGCTGGTTTCGGCTTCACAGCTGACTACACAGCTTTATAGCCGTCTACTTACGGCTTTACAGCCGTTTATTTACGGCTTCACAGCCGTTACGGCTTTATGGCCGCTACCTGGAGCTGATACGGCCTCAGCGATGGGCAGGTGTAAGTGCCTGTCCACCCCAGAGGTAAGGTAAGGCCTTAACCACCGCCAGTATTCATTTTAGCATCCCACAAAAGGTAGATGGCTGAGTCATCCGTGTTGGCTTGGCTTTGTACCGTGAACAGCCACCCATCCACCTACTAACCGGGCCCGCCGTAAAGTAACTTCGTCGATTTGACTCAACACGTTACCACTACATCACGCCGCTAATATCCGGCAATGTAATAACTGTACTGCCACTCCCAAGTATCCCAGTTAACTGGATTTGTGCACGAACGAACCTTTTGATGATTATCAAACAACCGACTTTTGCATAATGATAAAACTACATACTACATAATGCACACTGTTACAGGTTTTTTAGGCCTGAGTAGCGAGTAGTCACCAAGTGTGGAACTCACTTTGCGTTTCAAGTGACAGATGGTAACAAGATACAGCTCTAAGTCGATCGTTCTGCAGTCTGCGTTATCTGTACATTAGCAAGTTCCACATCATCATTCAAACTGGCAATAATTACGATTTATTTGATATGATGGACTACTTGTTATATAACTAAATTCTGCATTGTATGAAAATGCAAAATTTTTATGTACAATGAAATAAATAGAGAACTGAAATGAAGCTAAATGAAATAATACTTTCCATGTATGTTAAGAACAGGCCTCTTGTGGTAATGAGCCAAAGAATGTCAGAGCAGAAATGCACACTTATAAATAAAAGTTGCAGTGTAAATTTATAATGGAATAAAAATTTACAGTACAGTTGTGGACAAGAAATTTGAGCTAATGCTCACGAGACGCGCGAAAGCCTATAGCAGTTCCAGTTCAGTAGTTTAGCTGAAAACTGGGATGTTCACGCTAAGTTAATATACAAATACCAAATTCTCTATATGGATCGCATAACGGTAGTAGCGTGGCGCCACCTTGTGAATGATACAGACTTGTGTCGCAGCCCAAAATCGCCAAAAAATCCACAAAACCCCCTATTTTGGCGTTCAAGGTCATTAAATTCGGTGTTACTCGAGAGCCAGTGTACAACTTCCTATTATGATTAATAGTAACCTAGGCCCTATCTTGCACCATTACTGAGATACAGTGACTTATTGGCCAAATATCGCAAATTTTGCCTACCCCCTTTCATTTAGCACCCTCGTTCGGGGTGATCCCATTTGAATTTATGGAAAAGCTTTACGGTTCCTAAAACTAGAGTCTTCCAGGCAGCCGACGGTGAAGATTTGGTGATCCTAGCTTGCACCGTTTTTGACTGATCCACCCGTGTGACAGACGGACAGACAGACAGACAGACAGAATTGCGAGTAGCTGCTTTGGCGTGTAAAAATCATTTACAGCCTAGAAGCAAGTGATAAACCACTGTAAAAAAGAGGTCATCAAGATGAGGAAAAATAACCGACCAGCAAGCAGAAAGGTAACTTAGTAAAACCAGCTATTGTTTATTACAAAAATGCCAGCATCAAATAAGCAGATAAAACTCTCAATTAGAACGAATATAAATCTGACCTTGAACACACTGTATGTGACCGGAAATCTTTAACTGGGGACTATGTATTACAAATAACATCAAGTTATAAAAAGTTTGAGCAAATGTTACCGTGGTCGTAAAAGCCGAGAAATGTCAGATTCAAGTACGCTTGTTTGTAACTGAAATGTATAACAACCACAAGAATTTAACTATTACGAATACATCATCACAAAAAGTAATTTACAAAAACATAACATAACAAATCACTGAGATATCATGTACACAATATAACATCACTTAGACACAGAAACTGCAAACTGTACTAAATGGAGCAGATGGCCAATTTTAACCAAAATAGCATAACCCATCGACTTCCTCGTGCGTATGAACTTACAAAACATACCTGTACATTTGTTTTTTGTGTTCAGCCTCAATGTGTTCTAATATCGAATCCACTTTAAAGCCAGTCCTGCAAGTTATCCAGCATTAATATTCAATACCGGTACTGAATTATCATCATAAATATACAACTCATAAAATGTAAATTACTAATCAAAAATTACAGTGAAACCTAATACAGCAATTACTGGTACCAAAAATATTTCAATGATAACTGAGCTTAAAACATTCACACTTCACAGATACATTGGAAATGCACTAACGAGACCAAATATGATGACCATTTATATTCTCCTTTAATATAAATGGCAACTTTTAAACTGTCTAGCAATTGCCAATGTTGCACAATACTGCAACCACCCAAAGCAATTCCAACTGCTCCAATTTATTTAGAATTACAAACAGAAGCTTCAAATTAATCCAACAATAGTACCCTCAGGCCTCAACGTATTACCCTAATAATAATAATAACACACTAGGCCTAAAATGAAGACCGACATCTGAATCTGATGCATACATTATTAGAATAATACCATATTATGTTGACTGTAAATCTGTGCAGATATTTGTTTAAATTTCTCAAAGCAACACAGCAAGAGAATCAAGTCTGACTGATAAACACAATTACAGCCACTTCTGCAGTTTCTTGCTATTTCTACAACACTGAAGCTGGAATAATTATTACAACGGGTTCACACCTGCTGCTACTGAAAATGAGTGAGTAGGGTTTTACATCCTGCCCGACAAAGCATAGGTCAGTTTTTGGACGGCCTTTGCAGGCAAAATGCATGTACGCATAATAACGAAACAAAAAGTTTAACCTTTACACAAAGTTTAACCTTTATGAGACACAAAACATAAGAACAACTTCAACGTAAAATTGTAAGAACTGCCAATCCAAAGTGTGCATATGTAACTAACAATAATGGCAGTTCTAATAACCTTCCCTCATATGCTCCAGACAGTCATCAATGTCAGAATGCTGTCTACTGGAGAACGAGAGATACTGCTACTGTAAAAAGAAAGTGTGGCATCATGTTTATGGCGCACTATGTAGGTTCAAAATCAGTGTCACTCATTACTAATCAGTCACAAAATATTACGTCAATATAAAGATGAATGCTTCACCGAGTGTCAGCTTTCCGGCAAGATCGTCCAGCCATATAACTAATAGTTCGGTTGAGAAATATTGGCTACAATTACACATAAGGCATAAATCAGTTCAAAATTATTACTTTCAATTACAAAGCTAATCAACTGATGTGTCAGTAATGTTGCAGTAACAGCTCTCTTTTGTGTTGGAATTCTACACTGTCAGAAAAATAATACACTAATTTACACTTACTGTAAATACTTAGTGCATCAAATTCAATTCATGCTTCAAATTCTAATTCCCTTGTTAGACCTCTAGCTGAAAAAATGTATAACTAAAATAACGATAGTAACAATTTATAATAATTAGTTCATTTAGAACAGACTTTATAAAACTTAATTTCACAACTGATAGTAAGCATTATCATCACTCTACATGCAAAAAGTCCATCAATATTTTTCATACATTCTTAATTAACGTGCAGCTAAACGACAACCCAAAAAAATTATTTATTTTTCCAAATATGTAACACTTACCGATAGAGCATGACGTGTACGCAGATAACGATAAATCTGTGTTGGTTCTAAAACAAACAAAATGCACTGCACTTCAATGACAAAAGTTAACAGGTTACAAATGACTGCAACAATAACATTTCACGACTCGATATCAGAATTTCAATTTTGACACGATATCGACATGACATTTTACAAAATATTGCAATATAGATACGATATCAATATTTTGTGAATGCGCAAGCTATACAAGCGCACGAGAAGTATACCAGGCACAAGCAAAGTCGTATGCCTTATCTAGATACAGGCTAATAAAAATGTGTCTCTGTGTAAACTCCTAATATGATTGACTGTAATTAAATTATGACACCATTAACTTGCTGCATTTGTAATCTGTCTTCCCAGACATGCAGAGTAGTGAAGAATCTGTGGCAAATGTTGTGAAATTATTGAAAAATAGTGATATTTTTGAATATATGCAAAAACAATATATCGATATTTTAGATATATCATGTCAATACTAATACGAACAGAACATTATATTACCAAATTGTTCTATTAATAGTGTTGAAATTGCAGCAACTGTATTAATAGTCGCAGGCCTAGTTGTGGTAGTAGTGTAGTTTGTAAATTTTTGTGATAGTTTTTGGCATTTAGTACTGCATGACTGCCAGTCATCAGAGATGTGCGAATCCTAAAATTTTTGAGTTCGCGTCAGTCCGCACTCCGCAGATTTGACCAAGGATCCGCTGTCAGTCCGCGTCTGCAACAAGAGAAATATTGGATCCACGTCTGCACTGAACAGGCCTGCCTCTAGTCATTAATAAGTAAGGTAGGCCACTACGTGCCTAGGCCTATAGCAGATTACAATTTACCGGTACCAGTGCTACCATGCTACGCACATCAACACACACCACTTCTATCTTTTTTTAAATTTCATTAATTTTATTAGAAAAAAACACTCGTCACAAAACAGGATCCGCATCAGTCGGCGTCCGCAAAAAAATCCTGCAGATCTGGATCCGTGGACTGATGCATCCGCAGTCTGCACATCTCTGTCAGTCATCCATCCCTTCGTGATGGGCAATTCAAGTACCGGCCTGTCCGGCTGGGGTCAAGGCAGGGTGCGTTCGTTCACAACTTCACCTGACAGGTGGCAGGTTTACAACATTGTGTGATCCCATATAGCAGGTGACACTCCGCAGCAAAAAGCCAGCTATGCCGCTAAGAGTGGCATTCATTGTTTCCACTTTGAAATGTTGCTGCTATCTGTCTGGTCCATCTCTGCAAATGAGTTAACTGGCTGGCCAGTCGGTATTTTCTGTTCACTAATTGCGCCCTTCAACAGTGTCATCGCCTGAGCAAGGTGGCAGCTAGTGGGCAAGCTGGCCCACTTACCACCACTCAGCCGTGCGGTCTGTGGCCGGACTGTCGGTACATCAGGGTATAGTGAGACCCTCCACAGCTCGGCAATTGGCTTTCCATAAATAACTACATGCAATCTTTTACCTTTTATAATGCTCCAGTGTAGGTATATACATACATACATACAAGTTTGTTAGAGTGATCTAATATTCCGAAAAACTGCTAAACCACTGTAAGAACCTAATAAAGGAGTGTGAGAAAATAAGATTAGTTGAAAGGAAAGGAAAATTTAAACAAATGTAACTTTAAATGGTTGCAGAAAACAGGCAGCGTGAGAGCAGAAGTGACAATTGTGCGGGCAGAGTGTTCCAAAGTCGACTGCCAGCGACTGGGAAGACACAGGCACCCATGGTTACCAGTCTCGTTGGTCTGACAGTCAATCGATCTGACAATGACGAACGCAGATGTCGGCGGTTGGTGTCGGCGACGCGACGAATGTCGTCGACATGGTAGCTCTCTGGACCATAGACAATGAAGCTCTCGCAGTAGAGGTGTGACATGTTCGCACCGACTTTTCCGGTAGATCAGTCTGGTGGCAGCATTAAGCATTGCTGGTACTCCCTACGTCCGGCGAGTGTGGCATTGCCGCAGTGTAGACGCGGCATGATGAGCGACACGACCAGCAACGTGAAGACGGATACAGATACAAATCACCAAATGCTGTGTATCTGACACAGAACCGCAAAACAACCAGATACAGTCCGTGATACGTGCGACTGCATACTGACTTTGCTGTTTACCATAATGCCCAGATCATGAACAGCTGACGACGAGGAGATGTAGTCAGTGACGGCAGTAGTTGGCAGTAGGTGATGCCGGTAAGAAGTCAAACACTGGTTTTACAGTGTTTAACTGTAGCCGATTTGAACGCATCCAGTTTGACACCTCATAGAGACAGTCTGATGGAGCTGACTGGGGACGATGGTAAAAAGCAGATCGGTGGATGTGCGAATGTCACAACAGGGTTAGGGCTAGTATTAGAGATAGGGTTAGAAATAGGGTCTGGAGATAGTTAAACTAATAAATTGCCGCTTAATTACAAAGTTACCTGCTGCGACATCCGCAGACCCGCATTCCGTTTCTTACCCACAACCGTTGACTGGAGCGTATTGACAGACTCAAGGCAACAGAAACCCTGAATCTGTGTGGCTCACAGAACGACAAAACTATACCTGTCAATAAGCAGTTACGTCATCCAACAAAAAACAAGACTGCTGCTTTCAGTTACGGAAATGCCACATGTAAACAACCCTTTAACGGACAGAGGGAACCTTACTTTCAAATGCTTGTAAAAACTGTTCATGATCAGACTGAATCTGATCCGGCTGCTGCCTAGGTTCTTCGGTAACTAAACGATCATTCTTTCTATGTTTCATAATTTACATCAAGAACACCGTCTGAAGCGTGTAAGGGTGTTAAAAATGTGTCCAAAACAACTAGCAAAATTTAACAAGCGCCAAACAAAACATTGGACAAAGCACATTGGTCACTCATAACGGATATGACGTCACGCCATCGTGTACAATTCATTACTTACTTAATGGAGATACTGAACTGAAGACGAGAACACGAGTCTTCTCTCGTAGTCTTGTCTTTGCTATTTCTTATAATTTGTCTATGACATACAGACTAGTGAAGATCAGCTTCCAAAAACTGGACCGTTTTCTGGACTGTATGTCACGCATCGGCATCAGAAGAGCGCAGATAGGCCTAGGTTGTTGTTGAGAACAACATAGAGGCCAGGATCTGCTCGTATTTCGTCAGTGATCGGCACTGATGTTCCTCCAGGATCTTCGATCCCAGTTCTTTAATTCCAAACGGATGCCCGTCACTGGCGAATTTTTTTGCTTCTTGCGACTTCGGGCATTTGCTCTGTCAGTGATAAGTCGCTGAGCCTCGTTGTTGTTGGCTTTGAGCAGCTATTGTCAGTGATTGTCTTTCTCAACTCGAGGAAAGCGGAAACTTGCCATTGGTAGTTGGCTGTTGTTTTACTTTAAAACTTCTTATCTTCAGAAATCTTTGCATTGATTGCCTTTTTACGCGCGAAAGCAGCTAATGCTTTCAGCGCGTCTTATAGCCATCGCAATTCTGTCCGTCCGTCTGTCCGTCTGTCTGTCACACAGGTGGATCAGTCAAAAGCGGTGCAAGCTAGAATCACCAAATCTTCACCGTCGCTTGCCTCGAAAACTATAGTTTCAGGAACCGTAAAGCTTTTCCATAAATTCGAAGGCGGTCACCCCAAACGAGGGCGCTAAATGAGAGAGGGTGGGCAACATTTGCGATTTTTGGCCAATAAGTCGCTGTATCTCAGTAACGGTGCGAGATAGGGGCACTATTAATCACTAAATTGAAAGTTGTACACTGGCTCTCGATTGGCGCCGAATTCAATGACCTTGAATGACCTTGAATGCCAAAATAGGGGGTTTTATGAATTTTTTGGCGATTTCCTGCTGCGACACGTCTATATCATTCACAAGGTGGCGCCACGGAACTACAGTTATGCGATCCAGATAAAGAATTTGGTATTTGTATATTAATTTAACGCGAACACCCCAATAATTTTCATCTAAACTACTGAACCGGAACTGCCATAGGCTTTCGCGCGTTCCGTGAGCATTAGCTCAAATTTCTTGTTTTTCACTCGTTTCTCCAGTCACCACGTAAGATATAAGCCTAGGCTAAACAGTGGGACGATATCGACTCGGATGCTGTCATGCATAAAGCGCCGTTCAGTGAAAAAACGCAATGCTGACAAAAACCTGAACGTTTGCTGATCATGGGTGGCGCTAGGAATCTGAAGCTGGGGGGCAAAAGCCAGGGCACAAGGGGCAATAATTTTTTTTGTCTGGGCCCATTGTCGTACCGCGCTATCGACTGAACAGTTTCTGTCGTCGGCGCTTTGCTGTGGCGGGCCCGTCGACTTGGAATTCGCTGCCAGACAGTCTTCGTGACCCAGAACTGAGTCTCGATACTTTCAAACGTCAGCTAAAAGCACATTTTTGCGGAATATTGATGACTAAATGTATCAAGTGCATTAGAGATCTTTTTGAGTATGCGCTATATAAATTTACACTTTAGGCTACTTACTTACTTACTTACTTACTTTGTCGACTTTTATTCAGTTTTTGTGCGCATCGAAAAGATGTAGCGGGGTCCAGGGGCATAGCTGGTTGGGGGTTATATCTGTTTTGTTTTGCAAAAATGACGTTCAATAAGCCACACCTTGCCATGGCTACGGTTACCAGAGGGCACTTTATCATTATCAAAATTTTTGCTGAGGGACAACTGTGGACAAGGGCTAGGACACGGGGAGCATGCAGCTGCCCCCTCTCTTGCCTCTCCTCTGGCGCGCCATCCATGACGCTGATCGGTCAGATCGAATCTTATGCAAAGCGAATTGCGATACTAATCCCGCCAGTGACGATGAGCGTGTGGCTATGCCTAACTAATTTATAGTCACATGCTCATCGTCACTGGCGATTAACTGCTCGTATTGACACATTCTAATTTAATTGTCAGTAGATCCTGCTATAGACGCTCCTTGTCCCCAAAGCGCATGAAACTTTATGCGCTAAAGTTGCAGTTTTTTCTCGAATTAAGTGACGGCGTAGACGAGAAGGACACTTTTGTCATTGCATTTTCTGAGCTACCGTTTGGAATTATAACGCGAAAGTGTATACACTTACTGCGAAATCGTACATGCATAAAAAGGTCAAGTGGCATTTGATATAACTGTTACGAAGGTACGATTTTTTTGCGAGGCAACGTCGTTATTTTGCACATTACAAAATTTAATACTGTATTGAAAACAATTGGGTCCATTGTTGTAGGCCCTAAGTGATGTCAAAGTGACGTAAAATTGATATAGGCCTATAAAGTCTGCAAAGTCAGTCAGTTTTTTAAACTTCTGTCTTGACAATTCTTGCCAAAACCAAAATCCGCTAGTGAACGCAAGCAGGCTAAAAATTTTATTGTTATACGTCAACGCAAAATACCTACACGCGATTGGTCCAAATCACGTCACTTGACGTTCACAAATACGCCATAGTCACCTCCTCAGCTACAACGCAGTGAGTTAGTGCTCTCAATGGAGGCACTATTGACAATAGTGCCCTCCCAGAGGGCATTATTTGATTGGCGTCGTCGTCACGCCGACGCCGGTCACGCCTCATTAACATTCGAGATATCTATAATCACCCGACGCCGAATTCATGTATTGTGGCTAAACGGTACGTCTTCGATCTCGGGTCAAAAATTTCTAACAATGACTTCGACGCCAGTCACTATTAATGGGCTTTACACGAGGCCGCTCTAACAGCGCACGAGTAGAGGAGGTATAAGAGATGAAACGCATTGTGAAAGTTAGCGGCGACATTTCGAGTGGGCTACTCACAGCATTAGCAAACTCATTAAGCTTATTGTTCGAATGAAAATGTTTTCACGATCTATTTTTAAACAACACACGTAGATCTATTTTAACGTAAACTACTGTAGACTGACTACAATTCTAGGCCCTACACTGTGTCCAAAAAGTGGTTTGGTGACAATCACCCGACACTTAATCACCGACTTGTGACCAATTGCACACTATGCTATGCCTACGGGTTGTCGTCTGTCTGCCTGCCTATGTCCATCAGCGTATGGTCGGCTATCCAAGCGACAGCTGGGTTTCTTGTAGTGTATTTCAGTGCGATAGCTCACCTTTCTAATTCTTGACTCTGTACGTCTGTACGCCTAGTGGTCACATGTTTTAACGAGTTTCATTTTGGGCCGACCATAAGCTATAAGCTTAAAGGTCGGTCCTTTGTCGTGATTGTCGTCCGTCCGTCTGTCCGTTTGTCGTCCGTCACCGATGTACTGTGGCTAAACGGTACAAAATAGGGCCTAGGTTGCTACTGATCGCTAATAGAAAGTCGCATACTGGCTTTTAAATAACATATAAATCGATGATCGTGGATGACCTTGAAGGCCGTTACGCGTTATTGCGACTAAGCGGTGCGAGATAGGGAGGGCCTAGCTAGGTTACTATTAATCACTAATAGGAAGTGGCATAAACCCTTCCAGATGACATAAAAAAAAATCATCGACCTTGGATGACCTGCGAGGTCAGTGACAACCAGTACGGTTGGCCCCGAATCCCGGACAAAAGGTTACTGAACAAAAGGCCACAGCTATAGATGTCGACTCAGTAAAACTAAGTGCTGCTTTCATGTGGCCGATTTACGTGTTGTAGTAGCAGTCGGCTTCTGATCAAGTAGTCGTAATAATAAATCTGAGTTAATGTAGTCGAATGCATCCGATGCAGTGTCCTCGTTGATTTATCGCACCACACGCAGCCGGATAGGACAAAGTCCTATGTCGTATAAAAACAACAAAAGTATCAAACTTAGTAAAAATATTAAACATAAATCAGCTCAACAAAACTGAACTACAAACAT
>Ga0209671_1002276_pt1 | contig 17377 bp, 11 predicted proteins | sample WorMetHERISLAND2_2_FD_187401 | JGI IMG/M metagenome (GOLD analysis project Ga0209671, IMG submission 187401) | Marine gutless worms symbiont microbial communities from Max Planck institute for Marine Microbiology, Germany - Olavius geniculatus... | ecosystem: Host-associated > Annelida >...
CCCCAGTTGGGTCGGGGTGGAGCGGGGACCGAAATTAAATTTTGGTGCAGCGCATTATATCTTTAAAATATGTGATTTAATGGCAACAATTTTAATCATTTTCCTGAAAACGTTTTTTTGAGAATCACCTGGCTAAATATCGTTCAGTTTAAACGTGTTCTTGTTTTGTCTGGATGATTAGGGGTCTGGGCGCCTTAAGCTCCGCCTTGGCTACGCCATGCTGACTGCGATGACAGCCCCATTATTTGGACACGTCCATAATGTAGTTAAGATATCCAGGATAAATGTTCTTTTCACTAAAAACGTTATCAGGTTGAAAAACAGAAAAAAGGCTAAAAACTTTTTCACGTGCTCTGTACGCTGTCGTTACACAGAAAGTAATGTGTGAGGCTAAAAGTGGCTGCTTTTTAACCGAGGCTCTGCCCCTGGCTATGAAGAAAATATTTGCAGCCTATTCTTCACCTTAAGGTTCGGTTACACTAGCGGTCCGGACGGCGCCCCTGACCCACTAACCAGGGGCTCTGCCCTGGATCCCGCTGGGGGCTCCGCCCCCAGACCCCCGGCACTGCAAGTCGGATGTGTGGAAGTATTAGTCCTACAGCCCAAGGAAAACACTCTCGCGAGGCCCATCTGAAAATAATTTTTTTTTGAATTATGCCTTTTAAAACGGCGCACTCTGGTGTACTTTATATTTCTCAGCGACGGCGGGCCCCCAAACGTCGCGTGGCCTGGGGTAACTTGCCCCGCTCGCCCCCCTCTCGACGGGCCTTCTAGTGACAGACGTTTTAGCGGTCCGGATCGCCGCTAACTTAACGGCTTAGCGGTTTAACCGCGAAGCCGGTCGCTAAGGCTTCAGACCAGCCGTTAAGGCCTTAGCTTAACGGTTCCGGGGACTACCGCCGACGGTAGAAGGCTGAGTTGGCCTGAGCACGCAGCAACAGGCCTAGGTTGGGAACTTGAAAATGAGCCGGGGTGATATTTGAATCGCAACCAGTACTTGAAAGTCGCCAGTCCGATATACTCTAACTAATATAGACAACACACCTACACCATAGTCATTAATCGTCATCATAATCACTATTACTACCACAGCCGCCATACTACTACTATTACAACTGGGCTACTAATACTACTACTACAGTCAAATCAGGTGTGTGATTGGTGTTCTGCGGAACAGAATTACTCATGACGATGTTCACATGTTGGTGTTCACTGCGGCGGCTCAGCACTACAGACGCATATCCTCTGACGACAATTGACGTCATCGCACCTGTTGATGACGTCACGTCTGATGACGTCATGTCAGCCCCCTGGTGTCGGCCTCATTGTATTATGCCTCCTGTTGATCAAGACTATGACGGTGTGAAAAGTTTAACGAACTGCGCGCGCGAACTTCGACGCGCAATCAGCGAAACAATACCTCTGACGAGGAAACTTCAACGATCCACACTGGTACAGTAATAATAATAATAATAATATAATAATAATGCTGTTTTGTTGCACGACAGTTTGCCGGCCGCTGACTGCACGGACTGACGATCGTACCCACCTTTGTATTTCGTTGTTAATAATAATAATAATAATACGCTGTGACTATTTGACCGGCAGCCGGTCAAATAACCTGAAGGCTATCTGACCGGTCAAAATAGAAAATCGCAGTCACCATCTAGCGAATTATATTAAATAAAGTGTACGCGCTAGTGAGTAAAATTTGCGTGATTGTTGTGGTGCAAGGTTTTGGGCTCAGGATTGGGGTTGGGGTTAAGGTTAGGGTTAGGGTTTGGGTTAGGATTGGAGTTTTTAAAAGATTTATGTGACAATGATGAACACCAGAAATTAGCGTAGAACACGGGTGTTAAATTCGAGGTTTCTGCAGGCAAGCACTGCTGAAAACTTGCCGACCGGCTATCTGTGATGGTTTTCTTGCTAGGCTTGAGGTGCTGGTTGGCCGACTGGCGGGTACGTCATGCTACGGCTGAGGTCGTCAGTTGCTCGGCTGCCGCCGTTTTTGCGGCGGTACGGGAACCACCCAGTACCGCCGCAGGGACACGGTCTTAGTCGCTACCTATGAGCATTGAGCACTATGACATTCATAGGTAGCGGCTAAGGCTGTTCAAAGCGGTGACCGATGACACGTCCGTCCTCAAAGGGACGGAAGTTTGACCGATCATGACCGGTCAAATATCCGGATATATTATTATCCGGATATTTGATCCACACCGGGCACGTTTGACCGGCGACAAAATTTGACCGGTTATATAGCCTGTAGGCTATTTGACCGGCTGCCGGTCAAACATCCTGTGCCATAATAATAATAACAAGAATAAAAGTGATCGAGTAAAAAAGCAACATCGCTGATCGATGCTGCCACATATGGTAAATCATATGTCATTTTTTCGTAAGTCGGGAGCAAATGCACGAAGGCCAAGCGTTCTACGTCCAATTGACCCCCTAATCACCCTTTTCCCTGGAGAGGTCATTGATCCCATCCAACACACTGTGTCATTGAACTCCACAAGTGTATTTGCCAAATGACATCTAAACCAGTCGAACGAGCGTCACAGTCTCACAGACAGAGGGACAGACAGACAGACCACGCTACGAAAAAATGTGTGACATTAGCTACGTTGACATTCTGACTGACTGACTAGTCTGACTGGTGTATAGAACGAGTGGAACGAGTACCGCGTGAAGTGGCTCGGACGTCTGATAGCACTTCGACTGTCATTGCGTCTTCAACGGCCAACGTACGCTAACAATGTCAGTCACCAACAACACACGATTCTCTCTTCTATGTGGACTTTTTATAACTAAACACCTATAAGTTTACGGTAATAGCTTGCTCGAAGCTAAACACGATTGTGTTGCTTAGGCCTATACGATGTACCATAGGCCTATGCCGATAAGCTACCATGCATACAGCTGTAAGCGCAGCATCCGGTTTGAAGAGGCGGTTATTGCAGTCAGCATTCCCCCTCTTAGACTATCTAATTAGACTGTCATAATCAGAAATACGTAATAATTTTGGTCATAATAAATTTTAAGAACTGGAATATTTACGAAAACCGTGCCAATAATAGCGTTACTATACCGCTACAATGCTATTTTCACAGCTTTGTGCTTTCTATTTTGCTACTGGAATTTCCACAGTGTGTAGACGTATGATGTGTACCGACATAGTAGGCCTATTGAATGTGGTTGCGCATGCGCTGCAGGAATTGCAGTCTGTGCGACAGCGATTAATGCGTCTATGGGAAACCTATCAACTGCTAGCCGTCATCATCCAACGACTCAGAGCCACGCAGAAACTGTCCAAGCGAACAGAACGTCTGCTGACGTCTGTGGAACGATCCACCGACGGTCGCGGTGTCTACGACATCCTGTGCCGACTCCACACGATGATTTTGTCGCTGAATTCACACGAACCTCGGCCATCGTGCAAGAAGCCTGTCAAGGCGGTGGACAGGGTGATGTCACGGTTGAAGGTTGGCGCCAGAGCCTCCCGCGTTCAGGCCGCATACAGTGCCGCCGTTCTGTCCGTCACTGCCAGGCAACTGCTGCGCCGCTCAGCGTTCGACGCTGCCAGTGTCTGGCGGACTTCCACCACGCTTTCTCGCAGCCGCTAGTCAATTTTTACCGGCTAATCGTGTCTTAACCCATTAGTGCCTGAATTATTTTATAGTTGCCATCAAACTAGGTGTCCCATTTTTGGGTACGCTAGGCATGAATAGGTTAAACAGATAAAATGACGCGACACCATTATTTGGTAGACTGAAATCTAGTGTACGTATATATCAGGTCGCGGTATGCAGTCGTGGCTCGCAGCACGAGGGACGCCTCGTGTATGCGACTGCACGCTCTTTCGTGGCCGGGGGACCGGAGCCTCAAAAAGGTGGCGGGCTTGGTCAGGCCCAGACCATAATGGTCTAAAGGTGCACGGCACCAAAGCCCCGATGAAGCGCCGCGTGCGTGGAGGGCACAGTGACCACGAAAGAGCAGTTTTGCTTCGTTGTATAATACTTGCCATAGCTACTAGGAAAGACAAAAGGCAATTTGTTGGGTTTTTGCAACGATTTTGTCCAGTATTAACCCGCAGCACGAAGCAAATAGCATACTCAACGCTGCATATGCACTGATAGATGCATAACCCATTAGTGTGTGAATTATTTTATAGTTTACCGTCAAACAAGGTGTCCCATTTTTGGGGACGCTATATGCATGAATGGGTTAAGATACACTATTTATTCGGTTGTTTAAGACTATTTTTTCACTTTTGTACTGCACGATGATCCGGTTTTAACTGTGTATTTGCTCCTTATTAATGTACGTTCTACGTGCTTTCAGTGTTATACGGACTGCATAGGTAAAATGTTTCTGTGTTGTTATATTGCTCGTCTATAGCTGGGTAGTCTGTTTAATTATTATCTTTCTATCTGCAGTTTCTGCAGTGTCTGCCGGTTCTACTGTTGTCTGTCATCTTCTTTGTACTTTTATTGTCTCGCGAGCTGCAGTTACGACCCTTATTCTAAGGCACCGTCTGTCTTGTGTGCGTGTCTGTAGTGACAGCGGTGGTGCACTGTCGCTAAAGCTGACCAAAAGTCTTGCATTGCAGCTCGCGAGGTACGTCGTCTACCCAGTATTGGCTTGTTTTACGAGGGTTGTTTCATAAATAAGTTTACGTGGCGCAATTCTGCTAATTCTCAAAATAGGAAAAAAATCTGACATATACGTTTTGTAGGGAATTTAATTCTGAGTAACAACTGTGAGTTTTGTTACAATAACGTTACAGTGACGAAGAGAGCAAAGCATGGAAAGCCTTGAAGCAATATCACCCACCTTATACCGGAACGCTTTATTTTACTACGTTCTAACTATTTTCCAATCTCATGGTCGAGTCATTCTAGACTGCAAGCGACCATGTCTGTTCTTGGTTTTGCCTTATCCATTGCGTAATTACTACACAACATCTTTTTCTCAGTTGTTGTTTTGCAACGGCAATAATGCATCGCCTATTTACGATGTACGATGTTCGTATATTTTGGTATACGCATTAAATTTTGAACGCTCGTTGCGGGCCTGTAATAGAATAAGCAGGTTTCACTGCGAATGACTGTTTGTCAACAGTTCTTCGTTTTTGGCCGACCTTTAGGCCGAGCCTTAAGTACGATGTGTCGTCTGTAACACGTATTGTGGCCAAACCGTACATTGTAGAGAGTCGGCGATGAGCGATGACTAGTTCCTACAGGCTGTCAATAGTAATCATGCCTTGAACTGTAGCGGTCTGGCCTCAATTTGAATAGGCAGTACGGTCAGCCTACCTTAGCGACAGCGGGACTTATTGTAATGATAGTCGGGAAAAATTAGAGCAAAATAAACCAACAACTAACAAAGTTACTTACTTTGCTCGCTAAATGTGCTACTGTTTTAAATCCCTAAAGGTGCTAATTAAGACTATTTTTATCGTTTGAGATGCAATGTACAGAGTATTTGATCGTTTTGATCACCCTCTGCTGTTTCGTTGTTGTGCATTATGTACATAGCCTACATGTATAACTGCTGACTATAGCGCTTTATTCCGTTACTTCTGTGATAATTTAATATGTGCAAATGCGACATTGTGATTTTTACGAACCGTGTTGTACAGCAATGAGCACTGTGCAGCGCGGTTGTTGGTGTACTATAATATGAAGATACCAAGCTGCTCAAAGAACTGCCACTTTCGTTTTCCTAGGTTGATTCAAATAAATTATGATGTTGTATTAAGAATGAAATAACGCTGACTTGTGCCAAATCTGGTGCCGATCTGATCAATTATTCTAAATTTACAAGACGCAAAACAAAGTGGGATCGTTTTTTGACCCATCCTGTAGTGTTGATTGTTGAAATACATTAAGTAAATCCACATTGTTAGTGTGCTTAATGGCACATCGCATAACTCTTATCTATTTTACAACATGATATATATATTTTTTAAAAAAACGAGGCAATCTGGCAATAAACGTTGACTTTACTTCTGCTGTATTGGCATTTTTATAAGCACCAAATTCAACTATTCACGTACGTTACACATCACGCTTTGGCAATACGAAGGCAACATAGACAAATATTTAAAGCAACAAGGCATCATTCCAGGGCTGTAGCTACATTGAGGCATTTCGTTCTCAGACCGCTTACAAAAATTGTATCACAAAACAAGAGTTTCCGCTAAGTAAATTTTGAATGCTTCTGTGGGGAAGTATTAATTTTTAGTTAGCAATACACCCCTAAGCCGGCTAGCCGCGAATTTCACGGCCGGCTTAGCGAGGGGCAGAAGTGCAGCCCCCTTCCTTGAGCCATATGCAAAAGTAAACACTTTATATGCTCTGCCAAACTGCTAATTAATAATTGTTCGTGTATCAGAAAAATGATTAAAATTATTGCCACCAGATGTTACATTTTAAGGCTAAAATGAACCTAATTTGATTTCGGCTGGGACTTCACCCCAGACCCCATTGAGGGAGCTTACAGCGCTCCCTCAGACTACCTGACTGGATTCAAGGGGTCCTCTTCTAAAAGAAGGGGAAAGAGAAAAAAACTGGAGAAGGAAAAGGAAAAGAAAGGGGGAAAAGACAGGGAACAAACAATTTGAGCAAAGCTCACGTGACGCGCGATAGCAGCGGTCTTATCACTTTGGCAATCAGTGTGAGCCTACAGCAATAAGATATTAATGCATCTTGAAAAAGTACTTTAATTTGAGGCCTCCGTATGGAATACTCCTTGAATTTAAGAGATCGAAACTTAGATTCTTAAAAATGTACGTTCTATGCTAAAATGTCATACGCAGGTTGTCCAAGTCCAACTCCAGACATTTTGGCGCAATTCACTCTTAAAATGTGTGTCGCAGCCGAAAATCGCCAAAAAATCACTAAAAACACCTATTTTGGGATTTCAAGGTCATTCAAGGTCATCGACGTTGACACCAATAAAAAGCTTGTCACCAGTGCTTGTTATGATAAACGGCATGTGTGTACCTATCTGCAACCGTTTTCACGCTACACGAGATAATTGCGGCAAAATAACCACTTTTAGAGGGGTAGCCGTCTTTCACGCAAGCCTGCGCCGGCGTCCTTCAACATAGGGAGTCGGGAATTGGACTGCTAAAATCTACGTTCAGTGCTGAAAATTTCATTCGCAGGTTGTCTTAGTCTATCACCAGCCATTTCGTCGCAATTCAGTGTTGAAATGTGCGCTGCATCCAACAATTGCGAAAAATTCACTAAAAACCCTTTTTGGGGGGATCAAGGTCGTTCAAGGTCACCGATGTTGATAAATGTAAAAAGCCTGTCACCAGTGCTTGTTATAATAAGCAACATGTGTGAACCTATCTGCAACCGTTTTCACACTAGAAAAACCAACAGGGTCAAAATAACGTCTTTTAGAGGGGGTACTCCCTTTGACGCCCTCGTTCGAGAGGAATCCCCGTACCCAGAGGCACGAAATTTTGTCACGATAAACTAGACTCCCATGGCAGCCCACAGTAAAAATTTCGTGATCCTAGCTTGCACCGTTTTGACACAATACAGCAGTGTGACGGACAGACGGACGCCCAGGCCATGGCTAAGATGCGCAAAGCATTCTGCTATCGTGCGTAAGGAGAGGAGTAGTGGGAGGAGCAAGGGGAATATTCTGCCTCCTCCTTGGCTCAAGCCTAGATCCGCCACTGGTCTTAGGGTCTAGTTAGCAAGCAAATAAGCTACAGACAGTTAGATAAACATAGTTTTCATCTGTCTATGTAAATCTTTTAGTATAAGACTTGAAGGTGCAATGTTACGCTTGCGTTTTGCATTGTACTCGCCAATAATTATGGTTACCTATACAGATTGCAAACAGAATTACGATCGCCTGTGGCCAGGTACAGATGAACACGCACAGGGAAACCTTCAGTGTTGACTGTCAAGCATGTAGGTCCCTATATAAAAAACAAGAGTTTGAGCCAAGTGAAGATTGAAAGCTTTTCAGCCCTCACAGGGGTTCCGCCCCTGGACCCTACAGGGGGACTGTCCTCCAGACCCCCTGCACTGCCTCCTCGTTTTTCACATCCTGGCTACAGCTCTACATTCATTATTGGTTTAGTGCGCAGCACGCAAATGTCCCACGCAGTGGCACCGTGGGTGGCCGTGGCAGCGGAGCAAGTCTGCACCTCTCGAAATTCTGGGCTGTCCAAAAAAATTCACAAAATCTTCTTGTGGGGAAATTTTTGGCCAAAAGTGCAAAATTTGAGAGTGAAAAATCCCCATTTGGGAAAATTCACAGGAAAAACTGAAACTGTGAGCATATTGTTGGAATTCTGTTGAATATTTGTATATAGCGCCTGTTGAAAATTCGCAAATTCCAGCCCCGCTGCGCCACCTACTTTTTCTAACGATGACGCCGCTGTTCGCACGTAACAGTTGCAGCCGATCACGTATTGGTATCACAGAACAATACAAACAGTGCACCAGTACATGCTGCCATTAACTGTCTGAGCAAAAGTTTCTGATTCATACGAAAATACACAGACGAGATCATAAAATAATCGTTTAAAAGAAACTTAAATAGTACGTGATATACTGGCAATAACAGCTGACTTAAACAAGAAGCCCAACTGTCGCTAAGATAGCTGACCATACTGGCTGTCAATGACCTTCAAGGTCATCCAAGGTCAATGATTTCCGTCTAATCTGACTGGGTGTATGCCACTTCCTTTTATTGATTAGTATCTCTCACCGTTTCTGAGATATAGCCAGTTTTCCATTGAAAAATGCACATTTTTCCTACCCCCCCTTCATTCAACCCCCAATTTGAAAATGTTCCCTTTAGAGTAGATAGCTAAATTTTGCATGCCCAAGTTAAAGACATATAGCTAATTATTCGTGTAAAAAGTTTTCTGCTACGCCCTACCCATTAGCTACAGTACATCAGTTACAGACAGATGGACAGACGGACGACAACCAAGACAATAGCTCGACTGTTACTTAAGTATGGTCGGCTAAAAAGCATTACCATAAATTCACATACTATAACATCCTGAACTACACAAAGATTAATACAACAGAAAAGATCACAGAGTGAAAGCATCGCGGCAATTTTCTTCTTCGTGAAAAATTTTGCCTCAAAAATACTATGGCTGCTACAGACAAAAATGTTTTAATCATCAATTTCTAAAAATGAACTGAAATTAATCGATTAATTTGTTTGTAGTCAAAAAAGACCACAAAAACTGCAGAATTCAACTACTGGCTGTTGTTATCTTTTGTAGAGCAAAATCGAAAAAGTGATGATGATGCAGTAGCCTACAAAAGCTGTGTTCTCGAAAGTGCAGACTGCTAAACTAACACTACCGGTATACAATTAAAAATCTTGACGACATATGCAAAATAAAATTAGATTACAAACATTGATCGTCGGTCATTTTAGGCTGTTATGAAATCCAAAATTATAACCAAATTTTAATCGATTAAAATAGTTTTAATCGATTATTTTTTAAATGATCAATTGATTACTTAATTGTGCGAAAAAGCCTCCATGTTAGAGAAATTTAGGAAAAAATCATCCCATATCATCTTCTGCTGGACTCCGATGACTCATCGCATTCTGAGAGATGAGCGTACGTGAAATAATCAGCCAACTGTTTGGTTCGTAACTGCACTGCTATCAGCTATGAGATTTTGTCAAGCGAATTCTCAGCACTCCGGGACTCAGCTCTGAGTATCTGCCACAAAGCAACACACAGCAAGTTAGACGACATGCTGCATATATGCAATCAACATGATGCAGAGATCAGCGGGGTTGTGAGTCGAATGAGTAAGAGAGGCAGAAAGATGCGATTTTCCGCTGCAAATTTCCAACAAAAAGTTGCTAATTTCCAATTTCAATTATGCCGCTGCGTTTTTCAAAAATAGGGGTTTTCAGCCCTATATTGGGCATTTTTCTACCAAAATTTTTGGACAAGAGATCTTCCGACAATTTTCTGACAGTCAAAAATTGAGAGTGGGCAACTAGCCTCCCTCAATCCCCCCAATGCCGTGATGCCACTGGTAGTAACAATATCCAGAGAAGTTTACAACACGCATCGTATCAGACACACTTACTGCACTCAGTACTCACTTACAGCATCTACAAATTTACCAATACGTTAACATCACATGACTATTAAGATGTCTGCTTCAGACAATTAGAGTTCCAACAATGAATGTCCCCACACACACACAGCGTTATACTGGCATTCCTTCCCACATTACTGTAAAACTTCGAACTGAAGCCGGGTCCTGGACATGAGCCAAGGGACAAGGCAACTTCTAATAATAGAAGACGGGGACTTCTAGTTGAAGTTTTACAGTACATATTTTAGTTGGATATTCACAACAGCTAATGCTTCAGTGCTGTTATCAGATTTTAAGAATTTTTGTTGTAAATATTCCTAAAGCAACAGACAGTTGTGTGAGGAATACTTGAAACAAAACTTGTTAAAATATGACGATTCTTCATCAAGTTACAGTCGATAATGTTGGGAATGTTTTTTGAGACACAGTGTATAAAATGATACAGAGAGAGCCTAGCTTAACGTAACGTACTGATAGTGATTAGCATTGAGGAATGCAATGATGGCGGGTCTCAACCTGGCAACACCATTGTGACTGTGGCGCCCTCTGCCAGTCAGTACTGTCAACTCGTCTCCACTCAGTTCTAAAAACAATACAAACACTCAATAATAGCATTCTCATGAACACTACCAGCCAGCTGACAACATAGAAAACAAGAGGCCCAGCTGTTGCTAGAGTGGGGCTGACCGTACTGGTTGTCACTGACCTTGAAGGTCATCCAAGGTCGATGATTTTCATTTCATCTGAAAGGGTGTATGCCACTTCCTATTAGTGATTAATAGTAACCTAGACCATATCTCCCACCGTTTCTGAGATATGGCCAGTTTTACATTACCATATAGTGCATTATGATGCTTCAAGGTCATCCAAAGTCATCGATTTATATGTCATTTGAAAGCCAGTATGTGACTTCCTATTAGTGATCAATAGCAACCTAGGCCCTATCTTGCACCATTTAGCCACAGTATATCTGTAAGAGACAAACAGACAAAGAGACAACAACCACGACAAACGGCTTACAGCTTAGCGGTCAGCCCCAAAACAATTCACTTTCAGAACTTGAGTCTCAATTAATCTGAATTTCTAAAGTGCAGATAAAACGTTATGCCATTCTACCCTCGCAATGCAAGTCAAATTATTTAATTAAATATTGGATATGAATTAAAAATTAAATAAAATTAAATACTGTAATACACAGGTACTCATTGGATAATAAAAACTACAGTACATGGATAATTCACCAGTGAGTGAGGAGATGTTTAACATCCTGCTGAATACATCACCCATGGCAGGCCTACTCACGGACAATGCTACTATACACAATATGCTACATACGTACCAGCTTCACGTTGAGACAGCTTTGTGCTGAGAACATGCACAGCCTCGGCGATGCTCAGTCCATGCAAGTCAAGCCTGGAGGAGGTGTCACTGTTAGAAGATGCCGATGACCTACAGTAGCATAGAACACGACAAAACCGATGATAGATAATTCACCAAGACTCAAACATGGGGGTCCTCCAAAACTGGCCCCAACCCCAAGGACAAAAATTTACGGCCTTGCCCTCCAAAAAATTTGCCCCTGGTCTTGAAGACCACTTGCTTGGCTTTGAGGACCTTTAGTCGTGGCCTTAGAAATGATGATCTCGAACCCAGACAACAGACAATCAACAGACATATGGAACTGTGTATCGCAGACATGACTGTTAGTACAACTGGCCAAAACCCCTCCCTAAGTACGGCTAATAAAAACTAGAGGCATAAAATGTTGTTGTCAACTGACCTTCGTTGAACGCCGAGCTCGGCTGCCAGTAACTTCGCGTCGTCGTGACGCTTCTTGTGCTGGCGTGCCTGATGTGAGTAATGAACAGCAGCACCCCACACGCCCCTACGATGAGCCTCGGCCGCCTGCATTAAACATTCCTTGTGTCGCTGATGGTGATGGACAACACGAGATAATACCTCCTCGTAGGCAATGTCGACGTCAGACAGGCTCGGCTGTGAAGACGTTTCCATAGCAACAGTCTGCTGCTGCTGAAATATATCATCAACAATCATAATTTTAGTCTTACAATTCTTGCTTCAAACTTCAACTCCCAAAAAAATTCCAGTTAACTACTGATTCGTTTTAATAGTGCGACTGCATTTAAAAGACTATAAGAACTCACTCCGATGACTGCACGTTCCAATGCTCTGCTCCTGCTGTCTGGAACTCTCTTAACACTGACACTTTTATATGTTCCAGTTCTCTAGCTCTGTTCCAGCGTAGTTTAAAAAACTTTTCTTTTCCGTCAAACATTTTGGCCTAGTTCTAACTGTATAGTACCACTATAACTGTCTATCTAGCAGCTCTGAAGTCAATCGACATACTGGTGCTATACAAATTATTTTTTTTTATTATTTTTTTTACCGCTGGTAGTAAAGATTCCCAGGGGTTAAAAAACAAAGTAAGAACAAAGCTGGAATAGCTATTGGTCCGGTGGATCCATGGAAAATGAGTCGTGCAAAAGCACCGAATTAAAATGTTGGATCGTCACAGAGATACGCTGGAATAAAAACTGGGTCTCTCTGTCGTCGTTAAAAAGGTTACTAATTCTCTGACCCAGATTGCTAATGAACTCCAGCTATTATTATTGTTATTATTATTATAAAACTGACAAACTACACTACAGCCATCCTAGGACATGCACAACACAGTTCTTGCCTGTGAGCCTCTGTCTGTTTTTCTTTCCCTCATGGGCCACTAACTCAAAAACAAAGAAATGTAGAATAACCGAAATCGTTGTGAATATTCCCCTGGACAAAGGGAACCAGCTAGTCTATTTTCAACTCAAAGGTGAAAGGTTATGACAATGCAACTCTAACGCAAAGGTCAATAATATGTCATCATTGGGCAGACATATTTGTTTTAGTTTACTTACACAATATCTGTAGTACCCTTGACAAACTACAAAAGTGTATAATACACATCACGAAGGCAATACAAGTAGCAGGGTGAGCTAGAGTGTGTGTTGAATGTGTTACCTGGGTATGGAGGCTTTGTTCAATGGCCTGATTGAGCAGTTTTGACTCATAGTCTAGCGCCACATCACTCGGCATCATCACATTAGCTGCAGGTCTCTGGAGTTCTGTATTTAATGCAATCTGATGCATTGTCCTCTCCAACGAGTAACTGCACCGCCAACAGACAGCATTATGAGATTGATGACTGCCTGGAGGATAACAGGGACGATTATTAGAACCGCCATTAGTCTTACATATGCACAATTATAATGGCGAGTTCTTACAATGTTAGGTTTAGGTTGTTTCTGTGTTTTACATTTCACATTAGGGTTTTCTGTAAAGGTTAAACTTACTGTTGCATTATTGTGTGTTCGTGTGCATTTTGCCTGGAAAGACCATCCCGAAATGACGTATACTTTCTCGGGTAGGATGTTAAACCCTACTCACTCACTCATGCACTGCACCAAATCAATTATAAATTGACATCAAAACCACACAGTGACAATAATCAGACAATGTGAATAATATAGGAGACACAATAAACAGAGTCAAAAGTTATGTTTAAATACAACGTGACAACAAGTACAAAGAGAAATAAGTAAAAAGTAAAGTCGAGCCATAAAGTACAAAAGTTATGCTAAGTACAAACTGCCGTTAACAAAATACACCGGAAATTTGGACTAAAGTTCCAACCCCAATCAAGGGCTTTTTGATCCCAAATATCTACCTAGTCCCTACCCATATAATGCTACTTAGGGATGCATAAGCGTTGCTGCCAAATGGCATCTCATTCCGTCCAAAGGCTTTCATGGAATGCACTAGTGTGACAGACTGACAGACCGTGCTACGGTAAAACAGGTCACAATAACCGATACTTTCAGTGATACTGGCTATAAATTACAGATCGGAAATTATGCATAGTAGCATGTTTGGAAACAAACTGAAAACTGCAATAATATTTTTGAGAATCCAATAACAATTTTAGGGGTGCAGGTTTTTTTATAGACAGTAACAACAGGAAGCATAGGTATTTTTTAACTGACCAATTATCTCTGAACATCTCATCGAGGACTGTAGCACTGATGCTGGGATAACTGTCTCTCAGATGCTGACGCTTGATCTTTGTAGCCAACAGACGAGCTGTGCTGTCATCGTCCCACAACTAGCGACACCCACAACAGTAATGCTGATAACTTATGTTTTTATTCAATATACAGTTGGAGATTTAGCACATTTAATTTTTGATAATTTCACCATCTGACTAAAGCCAATGTTATATGAACGACAACATCGACTAATATTCACCAAACAGGCTGACAAAATCGATGAACCAAAGCAACAGAAAAAAAAGAGGTGAGGTGGATTATTTGTATCCTTTCCTAACGGCTCACTCACAGATTATCTTAAGGTTGCAAACAATGAGAATTAGCATCATCATTACGATCAGCAAAAATTCACCTGTTTAGCACTAAATTTCAAAATAATAGGGCGGCAGCAAGCTTACTAAAAAAGACAGACAAGACTCACAAGGAACACTTAGCGCCACTTATGGCTACATAATAATCATTGCTGTTATTGTCATGACTTGCAATTCCATAATCATACTCATAATCACCATCACCATGACAACGACAGCTAACAAAGTACAAGAGCACAAAGTAAATAAAGAGTTAACCTGTTGTTGGGTACGATGGTCACTTGACCAAACTGATCCCACTCCTGATGCTGATGCTGCAATAAAATATCGATCAAATACTGTGTATCATCTCATCACCAACCATTACCTACTAGCAATTTCCGGACACTAAAACAGTTTCTCGACAGAATAATCCTAAGACTGGCAATTAAATGTTTGTGGTTAAAACGAGCTGACAGTCATTGAAGTTAAAAGTTAAAAACACTGAATGAGATCAAGTTTTATTAAATAAAACTGTAGTCAATGACTAAAGTCTTGGCTTGGAATTTCCAAACCTTGGTGTAAGACTTTGGTCTTACACTAAGGCCTTAGCTAAACTTGAACTCACTGAAAAAGACGTAGTTTTTGGGACACTAGTCTTGGTCTCCAGACTGGTCCTGAAAACAGAAACTGCATCTGTATTGGTCTAAACGTCTACAGTACTCACCTTGCCTACTACCCCATGTCTTAGTTTCATCACAAATCAAATTCCGATAATGACGACACACTCAAACTTACTGGCTAAACTGTCTACCGTTTGATGCAAGAATTCTGCCATGGTAACTGACTGTCTATCAATGCCATGACAGTAGTTTTAAGGTCTGAAACAGTCTAAGGTCTGTGGCTTTGATCTTGACAGCTGTGTGGTCACAGTCGAAATCAAAGCGTGGGACCCGATTCACAGAAGATCTTAAAATAATCTTAAGACCGCTCTTACACTAACGGTCATCTTGAGACAATCATCTAATTCACAGAACAATTACAACATATCTTAAGACAAGTCTTGAGACTAAATCTTGCAATTCTGCGACGAGTCTTGTGATAATCTAAGACAAATTCTGTGAATTCACTTAAGACATGTCGTAAGATGATCTTAAGACATTTGAACTTTGGTCTTATGATGGTCTTAATACAAATCTTAAGATAAATCTTATGACAATGGGACCCCTAGTTTACATCATTAAAAGACACCCACATGCGCTACTGTGTTGCGGAGACGAACGACGTCGCTGCTGTGTCATCTGCCAACATCTGTGAAGACTTCTCGCAGCCTCCATGTCTAACACAATGTCGAGGTCATCACCTAGGCACACATGCACACACCACCAGTTATACACAATGGCATCATGGCAGAGGGAAAGCTGTCATAAAATTGTCTGAAGATCTTCTAGTCTGAAAATTTTGGTCCAAAAAATACAAAATTTGGAGCCAAAAAACCCTATCCTAGGAAACATTTAGGAGCAAAATTGGAAGTTTAAGAACTCATAATCTCATGTGTTGGAAATTTGCCTCTGTCTGTTGAAATTCTGTTGGAAATCTGCAGTGCACTTCCTGCCCGCTGACTTTTTTTTAGCCCGTGTCACCATTAGTTCAACACAGCTGCTTCTTACGAGGTTATTAACACAGTGTACTATTCTGCAAAACTGCCATAAGATAGACAGACATCATGCAGCTAAATGGAACTACATAGGAGTGCTTATAGCCATTCCGGCCATTCAACATCATGCCTCTAGCTATCAGGCAGGCTGTCTTTGGTCACAAACATTACAAATATGTGGCAAATTCTTGCCACATGTCCTAGGATATGTTACACTAACATCACATATTTTGATATCACATCATCAGATTGTCTTCACAAGTTCACACATGATCATGACACCATTTGTCTCAGGCCTTCATCTCATCCTCGTGGATTGCTTTCTTTACACGTTCTCCACTACTTTCTTGCAAACCATAATGCTCGGTAATTGCAATTTTGTAACACAAGTAGAACAACATATAGCATTTTAGACATCTACAGCATACTACAATCAACCACTACGATGATACCTGTGCCAGCGGGTCCAAACATCTGAACAAGCTGTGACGCCATGACAGGTGACAGCACGAGTGTTGGTGGCTCAGCTCCAACCATCAACGGCAAGCCAGCCGATGATGATGATGCTACAGTTGGTGCTGCTGCTGAGTTGGCTGACGATAAATCTCCTTGATTCGCTGCAACACCAAGCGCAGCTTCCATATTTTAGAATGTTGGGGTGCTACAGGAGTGTTTATAGATCATTTTTTATACCCTCAATACTCCATTCCCAGGGAAGCCTGAAAATTAACTAAGCAGATGAATATGGTGCGACTGTCTGGCTGATCTGCAACACAAAAACTGTCACGCAAGAGTGTGCACTGTTAAACCATTGTATGACAACTGAAAGGCATTGGAAAAGGAAAGAACACTCACGGACATCACCGAACAACTGGAAATTTGACTGCCAGCCTCTCTCAACAAATAACAGGTCAACTCGTTCAGTGGGCCTTGTGTTTTCACAGCTGTCAGGTAAAATAGTAACTAATAAGACTTATTATTATTAATTCATGACTGACTGTTCAAGAAATGGTAAATAAAGTATAGTTCTGCAGCTTTCTTTTAACACATAAAAACTACATGACTGTTCAGGGTTAGAACCATATAAACTTTGCCAACAAAAGCGACGTAACTGTACAACACAGAAAGCAAAATCAAAATAAAAAAAATTATAAAATTAAAAAATAAAAAACTAATGGCCACTCACAGTGTCACAGTGATTAT
>Ga0209671_1002277_pt1 | contig 17376 bp, 13 predicted proteins | sample WorMetHERISLAND2_2_FD_187401 | JGI IMG/M metagenome (GOLD analysis project Ga0209671, IMG submission 187401) | Marine gutless worms symbiont microbial communities from Max Planck institute for Marine Microbiology, Germany - Olavius geniculatus... | ecosystem: Host-associated > Annelida >...
GTATCTCTCATTTCATTTTTCTTTTAAACATTTCAGTTCTTTTTAGTTTATGTGCTAGATTAAACTGACAGTGTGTTTGTCAGTTTTTGAGTGCAAATTTTCCATTGTATTGTATTGTATTGTAATGTAAGCATACACAAAGGTCTTTCTAAAAGCCGTCATATTGTTGTTGTTGTTCAGGATGACGTACAGACCTGCAGAGCGTCCTAAGAACAAACTACGTGTGCCCTGCCAGCGTAATGACATTCTGCCGAGATGCACAAAGCCTCAGAGGAGAGGACGTCGATGACGTCCAAAAATGTTCACTCGAGTTTGCATGTGATGTAAGCCGAACAGTCAAGTAGATGGGTAAAATAAACGCTGCAATTTTTGGCAATAATAAAAATAAATTCCCAAGAACTGTTAAAACGAGCTTCCCTTTGAAATCTTTATCGGTTGTTGAGAAATTGCATTTTTCCAGAGAGCGGCAAAACAATAGAGACGCCAACGGTGCCGAGAACGAAACGCCGCAAGCGTCAACTGTGTCGAAGAACGGAGAAGGGGTGTGTCCCATTTCTCCTCTCCAGCCAACTAGAAAATGGCTTTTCTGAACCAAAGAACGCGACGTTTTAATACGTTCAATATAGTAATGCAAATAATACAAATGCAAATATAGTAATGCTTACTATACACACACTTTAAAGCGCTTGTGTTCTTGCAACAAACAAATAAATCTCATCGATCAGAATTCACATTGATTCTTGCCGGTAATTTCAGCATTGGAAAACCACATGCTGTAGGCCTAGGTCTAGATGCTGCGGAAGTATATTTCATAATATTACCGTTATGCGCAAAGAATAAAGCAGTAGGGACAAAAAGCTATAGAAATCTATTAGCAGAATGCTAAAACACACATCATTCAGACGCGTAGGCATGCGGCGAAGGACAAAATTTCAAAAGATGCATGCCTACAGGCCCATATGGCTGCCAAGTTGCGAACGTCGCACACACGAAGATGGTTAAAATGCGGTAAATAACTACTGCAAGCTTGCGTGAAAGCTGAGTGCAAACATTTGAACGTGCTTCAAATAAATGCTACACAGATTTTTGCATTCTTAATAAAAATAATCGTAAATAATCGCGCAGCTTGGAGGAGTGTGCATGTCTGCCAATATTAGCTGTCCACTTTCAGGGTACTGTACGCTACTGTAGCTATGAAATACCGGACACCAGGAACAAAATTTTTGACTAGAAAAAAGCTGTAATTTTTGCAAGAATAAAAATAAATTCACAAAAATTGTTAAAACAAACTTCCCTTTTAAATCTTTATCGGTTGTTAAAAAATTGCATTTTTTCTAGCACAACATTCTATTTTAAACCACCCTGTAAGCTTACAACTTATCAGATTAGTGTAAAAGCAAACAAGATCAAGCAGCAACCAACAAAACCTAGTATGTTGTTTTCTCCTGAAAGCACTTATTGAATGTGAACGGTTTCACAAAATCAGTAAGTAAGTAGACAGATGAATAAGATCCTTTATGATACAGTGGCCGAATATCTGAGGCACTTTTGGGAACTGCTTAGGGGAACTACAGATTAGGGCTACACAGATTTTTGCATTCTTAATAAAAATAATCATAAATAATCGCGCAGCTTGGAGGAGTGTGCATGTCTGCCAATATTAGCTGTCCACTTTCAGGGTACTGTAGGCTACTGTAACTATGAAATACCGGACACCGGGAACAAAATTTTTGACTAGAAAAAAGCTGTAATTTTTGCAAGAATAAAAATAAATTCACAAGAATTGTTAAAACAAACTTCCCTTTTAAATCTTTATCGGTTGTTAAAAAATTGCATTTTTTCTAGCACAACATTCTATTTTAAACCACCCTGTAAGCTTACAACTTATCAGATTAATGTAAAAGCAGACAAGATCAAGCAGCAACCAACAAAACCTAGTATGTTTTTTCTCCTGAAAGCACTTATTGAATGTGAACGGTTTCACAAAATCAGTAAGTAAGTAGACAGATGAATAAGATCCTTTATAATACAGTGGCCGAATATCTGAGGCACTTTTGGGAACTGCTTAGGGGAACTGAAGCCTAGCTTGTAACAGTAAAAAACATTAATCTCTATAAGCCTAACTGCATGAGTGCATTTCACTACAACATAATATTAGCTACTATGATGTCAGTAGGCCTATGCTCCTATTCGCTGACTAGCTTAGTCGTCAGTGAATCAGCCAGAGAAATTGAAAATATCATTAAAAAAGTAATAGTGAAAACAAACAGTAAATAAAAGACTGTTATTCACACGTAACCTATTACCTAGCTGTATAGAACTCTAGTTAAAAATCACATGCAGAAAATGTGCCGGAAACGCATAAAAAGTCCGTCTAGATTATGGCAGTAGCATAGAAAAGATACCGTTGACAATAAATAACGCAGCAGTGCAACAATAAGAAAAACTTACCAGTAATATAACCTTTCATAACAACGTGACAAACGCACATGAAACGTACACAAAACGGGACTGAATATGGCAGTGATAAGATTAATATGGTAAATATTAAGTGATTACAGCAGAAAAATAAAAAGCAGAAGGCAAAAAGTTGCAATTTTCAGAAAGACAACTGCAATTGTGACGTCGACAGTTAAGATTATGGGTGCTCACAATTTCATTTTTGTCTTTAAATTCTTCCAAAATGGGAAATCTTTAGCTGCAAATTTTGTATTTTAAGAAAAAACTTTTCTCACAAACAGAAATTAACGGACATGGGGGGCAATTGCCCGTTCTCTGCCCCCCGTCACGATACAACTGAGTGATTCGGTACTGACGATCAGCTGCCACGACTCGGCAGTGCACGGTTGTCATCCACGCAGTCGGCAGCAGCAACCGTTGTCGTAGCAACTCTTCTCCTTGGTAACTGCTGCTGCCCGAGCTCTCTGGACGTACCGTGTGATTGTGACTGTCCTCTGGCACCGACTGCAGACTTTGCCGACGTCTTGCCGCCGCGGGTCGAGTCGGTCTGCGAAGTTCCTGACACAGCAAAAACAGGAAGTGTCTTCGACGTATCGTACGTAGCAGTGTCATCCTTCGCATCGCCGGCACCGACATCTCTGGCCCTTCGACCTTGTCGCATACGAGCAGTGCTCGTCGTGTCGGCAAGCGCCACCTGTCGGGCAGCGGTGGAGTCTGTTTTAGCACTGCTGCCGCCGCTTTCCTGCAACGATTTCTTCTCTTTCCCGGACGAGTACATCGAGAGTGACTTTGGAACGGAAGTTGTCGTCGTCGTCGTCGTCGTAGCTGATTTGCCGGCTCCGCCTCGCGCTGTGGGCGCTGAAGTCGCCTCACTGCTGCTACAGTCCTTCACTGGTGACAGACTGTGAGCTCGTCTCGACTGGAGTTTGGCAGCGCGGTCTTGACCCTGAACACCGCGGGTCGGCGGGCTTCTCTCGCCTCTGTCCGACGTAGATGAAGATGAAGCTTTGCCACCGGAAGCGTCGTAGATGATACGGAAATCTTTTAGTGCCTGCAGCGGCTTCAGCGGACGACTGCGACGTGCTTTCTCGAAACACTCGATTGCTAGATCTGAACAACATATCCTATAAATAGTTTCTAACTGCGGCACTGTGTGACACTAAACAGTCATATAATCTTGCAGAGTTTGTAACACAAACTATAGCTGATAGTCATTTGCAAAGACGTAACACAATAGGTCTATGCTGAATAAACTCAACTGAAATAGGCCTAAGTAAAACATAACAAACTGTATAACGCACTCCTTTGAAATATAAACTGTTCGCAGTTTTTTTAACATTAATAATAATAACTTGATACTTTGGCACCACAGCTTTGCTTGTATAAAATCTACAATAACTTGACTTAAAATTATCGCACTGCCCTAACGTTTGGCGCACTATTAACAATTCCAAAAATCGCATCCAAAAGAAGCGAAGTCGGAACAAACATTTAAATAACGACAGCGTTGATCATGTTGTTAGTTTCAACAAAGACGACATCAACGACGATGAAACAGTATATAGATTCACTCACGTATAGATTCCCGTACAACTTCTGGAACTGCTTCTTTCAAAGCTGTGCAGTTTGTGGCCAGACAAGGGTTGACATTGATTTCAATTAACCATATCTGCAACAGAGTGACAGATTGAAACTCTTAGGCCTACACACAATCAAATCACATTTAGAAAAAATTACGGATAAACAGTTCAAACTTCAAGGGCAGCAGTCAGTCATACTGTGTATAAATTATTGCTAAACATGTCTAAACGTTTACTAAGATAAATCGAACGTTGCATGTTCTAAGTATACCTTCATGTCTTCATCAATCATGAAGTCGAACCCATACAAATCGAAATATCCGACTTTGCACTGCAGCTTATGCTTGACGGCGCTGACGCAGTGTAACATTATCTGCTGAATGGTGCTCTAAACATACATTATCAATACAATGTTCATCAGTATAGACCCTACTGTTAACAAACAACGCCCTGCAGTAATGCAGTAGTGAGTTTCCAGGGGACTGGAGGTTAAACCCCCAACTGTTTTCACAGCCCCCTAAATACACTGCTGTCAGATTGTATATTGTTGATCAGCACACATTCAGTTTATAATCCGAAAAAAACTGCAACAGTTGCAAAATTCAACCCTAAGCTATCTTTGCACAATTCAAACCCTGGTAAAGTTGGTGAAGTACAATTGCAGTCAAAGCGTCATTTCTACAGGCCCCCAAAAATCTGTGGTTTAAACTTTTTCTCCGTAAATCGTACATAGTGTAAATCATACAGCAGTGTTACTGCTGCAAGAAAACTACGTTACGTAGACTGAGACGAGACCCCCCAATGATTTCCTAAAATGACGCCACTTACTACAGTAGTAAAACGAACGAAGGAGTCTATTCTACATTACACAGTATAATACTAGATTCGAAATAACTTCACTTTTGCATCGCTGAAGTCAGACAGATCTATTTCTGTACCCTGTCACCTAATGGCAGCAGAGCAGGCGTACTTTTTAGATTTTCACTAACACAAGTGAATCATAATAGTAATTAGATTACATTTAAAAAATAAAATACTGAATAAGTGCGTTGACGAAATGCATAACTCACATCAAGGTGCCCAAAAACCCAGTCCTGAGGCAATCCTTTCAATGCAGCCACGTTTTCATTAACGTACTCGTTGAACCTGTCCATACTCCAAGCCGTCTCCTCTTTCACCTCACAATACTTCGGATCACGCTTCTGGATAAACTGCGTGATCATAAATATGCCATGCGTAAAATTACACGTTGTTAACTTAATCAACAATTTAACTGTAAAAATGATAAAATCAAAAAACGTAACACCTGTTGTGGGTAAATGACGTAGTGTGGACTATGCTATCGCTATCGCTTGGGAAGACGCGCTACAGCCTATACAGTTCCTGTTGCAGTACAGACCTTTAAGGTTATTCAAAGGCATTGATTTTCATCTCATCTGAAAAGGCGTATGGGATTTCCTATTAATGATTAATAGTGACCATGGCCCTTTTTGTCATCGCCAGCTTATAGCTTAAAACTTTCCACTGAAAACTGCGGCTAAACCGCTGCAGATAGAGACATGATTACTATTGACAGCCTATAGAAAGTCGCCAGCGCCCTATCTCATGGTACCAGCGCCGACTTACCGTTTATCGGTTTTTTTCAAACGCTCTGTATCTCTGTCAATCCGAACGATTGTGTGACGTTTATTGTCCGTACGCGGTCTTTAATGCCCCGGTTTGGCCGCTTTTGTCTGATCTTTGTTAGGCAGTTCATCCGTCTGTCCGCGTCATAGAAATGTAGCGCAGGGGCGCGGAATATGAATGAACGATTAAAGTAGGCCTACACACTTTCCTGCGCGTTTCTATATCCCAATGGCTATGCTTTTACGCTTACTTTAGTAGATTTTTGAGGCGACTACTTTTAAGTAGGAATTTTGGCTACTGTATCCAAGGACATTGAGAGCCACAGGAGAGCCCGGGAAAACATTCTCGCCGGGCCCATCTGTAGAAATTTTTTTTTGAATTTTTCCTTTTAAAATGGTGCACTTTGGTGTTAAACTTTATATTTTTGAGCGACGGCGGTGCCCACAAATGCCGCGGAGCGTCACCCTTTCTGTGTATCTAACATAGTGCAAAACCCAATAAACCCGTCAAAAATCCGCGTGTCTGATGTGCATGCTGCTTACTTATTTATTGCTTTGGTTGTTGTAATAGCATATGGGTTTTGGAACACTTTGGAACAGAGATGCAAATGCTCGTCCGTAGGCATTTTGCGGACGCGGTCGCTCTCTGACAAAAGCCAATTTCTTTACCGGAATGTTTCTACTCTCTAGTAACAATTATACTACAAATTTCCGCTCGCATTTGCAGTTTTTGCACATGCCACATCGGTTAAAACTGGCCTCGGGGTCCAGTCGATTTTTAACGTTATCACTGCTGCTGGCAGTGCGGACGCCGACGCAGGAACCGCACATCTGTGCTTCGGAAGTTTTACGCTATCACGCTGCATGCTGAATCGATTGTCTGGGTAGAGTGGAGTTTACTGGGCGCCATAGGAATACATTGCGCCTATCATTTCACATATATACCGTATAACTACCAATAGGGTTAGGGTTAGGATTAGGGTTTAGGGTTAGGGTTAGGTGTAGGGTTAGGGTTTAGAGTTAGGGTTAGGTGTATTCCTATGGCGCCCAGTAAACTCCACTCGTCCCGATTGTCTCATTGCCCCGTTGATTTCGTCCGCGAGCTTCGATGCTATTCGGCTGTTTCATTAATTTGATCTATATATACGGCCGTCCTAACAAGCCGCATTACGGATGTTTCCGCCCGTCGGTCTGTCTTTGACAGATATTGACGCGCTACAGCTATGCCGTAGGCGTTTTTGGCACGGTTGTCGACCGCCGTCGTCTGTAACGTATGTATTGTGGCTAAACAGTTGTAGTAGTAAGTTGTAGAAACCATCACGCCATGCGTAGAGCGCGACAGTCTCTAAGCTAATAGCTTGTCTGTCTGTTTGTTCGGCAAGACCCGTATAATGCAGCGTTTTATGACAAATCAAATCTCTACTTTAAAACAAGATTAGTTTAGTTTTACAATTACTGTAATCTAAATACGTGGACCAATATTAAGGGACAACGGACATATTTTCTGTTTGCGTCTCCACCCATGTAGAAACCTATGCGCATAATGTAAGGCATTACACATTGTCAAACAGTAGGAGCTGAGACTTGATGAAGTACGTTTGTTACGTATTTTGCACTTAGTCTAATATGTATAAGACGACAAACTGTCGATTATAGTGTAAATCGATAAGTATAGACGGCGAGTAGGTACGATGTTATCAGCAGTACACGCAGTGAGTCGGAATGTCTTAGTTCGATTCTCTGCCTCCCTACCGTCTGACGTCAGTTTAAAGCCTGCCCAAGTTCATTTACAAATTCACACCTGCTGCCCTGGCACCAGGCGCAGGATGATCATGAGGTATTGGTACACGTCTTTTCGGCTAACTTGATCAAGCGACGTTGACGTGGCAGCTGCGACTGAAAGACAAAAGAAATTTTACGCATTTCACGCAGGTAAGGCACTTTTATTATGTCATAACAGTTCTCGGTGAGTGACATTGTTTGCGTAGTTTGTTCAATAATTCGCTTTATTTTTTGCCTTGTTTAGCATTTTGGTCTCTAAGAGTAATTAGATACATACAAAATACTGTTTATTAGTGTTCGGTTAACTGTTGGTGATTGTTGTAGGCCTACCTGCTGTTTTTGTAACCTGCGGTGTTGAACCATCGATGGGGGGTTGCATCATGGGCGGCGCTAGGAATTTGAAGCTAGGATGCAACGGAAGGACAAGGGCCAGTGCACAGGGGGCAATATTTTTTTGTTTGTGGGCCCAATGTCAACTTGCATTCACCTGTTGTGTGCATCAAAAAGATGTAGCGGAGTCCAGGGGCAGAGCCCCTAGTCATGGGGTCAGGGGGGCGAAGTCCCAATGAAGCTGAAACGCTTTTAGCTTTTGAACATGCAATGGAAGCCGCAAATTTGCCTACTTTTTAGTATTTAGAAACCAAAAAATCTCACAGATATCTGTGTTGTCTTGCAAAAATGGCGTTTATTAAGTCACACCTTGGCATGATAAAATGCCAAGAGGGCAGTTTATCAGCATCAAAATTTTTCCTAGGGGAGGGACAGCTAGGGGGGGCAAGGGTAGACCCGCCCCCCTCCCCTGCGACTCCTCAATGTCCAATGTCATTAAATTCGGTGCCAATCGAAAGCCAATGTACGACTTTCTATTAGTGATTAATGGTAACCTAGGCCCTATCTCGCACCGTTACTGAGATACAGCGACTTATTGGCCAAAATCGCAAATTTTTCCCACCTCCTCTCATTTAGGGCCCTCGTTCAAGTGACTCCCTTCGAATTTATGGAAAAGTTTTACGGTTCCTAAACTGAGTCTTCCAGGCAGCTGATGGTGAAAATTTGGTGATCCTAACTTGCACCGTTTTTGACTGATCCACCCGTGTGACGGACAGACAGAGAGAATTGTGATGGCTAATGGGGGTGTTTACACGATCCAGCAAACGTCCAGCAAACTTCCAGCAACCATAATGCTAGACGTTTGCTGGAAGTTTGCTGGACGTTTGCTGCCATATGTTATAATGGAGCTGGACGTTTGCTGTATCGTCTGAACACCCCATAAGACGCGCTAAAAGCAGTAGCTGCTTTCGCGCGTAAAAACCATCATTTATTTATTTAAGAATAAAACAGAGACTTTTGGGGTTAGGGACCTCCATCTGATAGAATAATGTGTCATTAAACCCTGCAAGTGTAAGTGCCAAATGGCATCTAAATGCGTCGAATGGTTTAAGCAGAGGGCACAGATATGACAGGCAGACGACAAACAGACTAAAGATATGTATGCATAGGTGGAATCACTTGCACCTGCAAAAGTGATTTTCTCCCCCCCCCAGAAAAAAAGTAAAAATTAAAAGATCAAAACAGAAAAAAACCTGGTTAGTAAGGTGAGCAACGATATTTTCCGAGCGGTTGTCATACTGGTGCATTGACAGTCGGCAATAACCTCGGCGGTAGAGCACAAGCAGAGGCACTGCGCTGGCGATCAGCATGTAACAGCGAATGTCAAACTTGCGGCTTTCCAACAGCAAAGGCTCCATTATGTATCTGCAGTATAGTCACGCAAACGGCTACGCGGCACGTCAAATGGACTGTTTGTGTTATGATAAATCTAAGCATGCTTTCTATTAATGCATAAAAGATAAAAACGTTCTTCAACTTGAATCACGCTGTACACTACAAATTAAGACCACTGCTGGAGACGTTGTCGGTCGACTGAGTGCCTCTGTGAAATATTTTGACTTTTTTATTCCGCCAGTTATAAGTACACTTACTTCTCACGTTACTTACTTATTTACTCAGCATCTATAGCAACGTCGCTGTTTTACTGGAAACGAACTCGTTGCTTTTATTTACTGACATAACGATATATTTCCAGCGCTTTTGGTCACAAGCCCATTTGGTAGACTCTGGCCATCCATTAGTTTAGACCAGACATGCTAGACATTGTACAATATTAATATGTTATTTATGACAAGGGTGATAAAAATATTTTGAAACTTTGATAGGCCTACTCCACCTAAGCCCTTATAGCAGGCACAACTGCATTTTGATAAGTTATCAATATCAGAATCTCCAAGCACAGTCATATTTCACTTCGATGTTTTCTGCATGTAAAGAATGCAAGTCATTCACAGACCGTTGAATGATGTGACCCATTGGCTTCTTTGTTCTTTTCCCTTTCATCTGCTGTGGATTCGTCTCCTCATTCTCAGCGTCGATCTGGTGCAAGTCAAGCAAGCTCCGAACCAGAAATATGCCCTTGCCTTGGTTCTTGCCAGTTGGCTTGCAAATCCAAATCTCGTTTTCTGCAAAATCAAAATCAACAAATTTGCACAAAACTGCAGTCAGTGACTGCATGCATAAAAACAATATTAATGCACGAATACAAAAGCCATCTGTAAATTGAAATACAGTTCAAAATAAAGCAGAAACATGCCCTAGAGTAGATAAATGACATGCACTATATTTTCCAATTCTGAAGCACCACTTTTAAGCTAACAGTTCCAAGATATTCATTCTATATAAACCTGTCTAACATAAAACTTTTAGTTTTATAAATTGTTTGATATTTCACTGAGTTATGTAAATTAATGTTGCTAGTGAACTGACAGAACAAATAACATTAAGAAACTGTTTCTTTCTATCAAGCAAGATAAAGTATCAGTAAACATAAGTAAATGCTACAGACAACATTGGACCATCAGGTAAAACATAATATTATCACACCTTGAAAGACTTCTGTGAACTTTTCTCTCTCCTTGGGGTCATCTAGTCTATAGGTCTCCGGTATGAAGTCAAGTTTCACTGAACGCTTCTGACAAACACAGGCACAGATGTAGGTGTGGCTGTTTTGATAGGCCACATTATAGTTATTCAATCTTGTCCATCTGTTTGTCCCTGTATGAGCTCCTAACTCTAAGATGGACTGTGTAAAAAACCAATATTGGTTTGAACGTTCCCCACTAAATGACTAACTGTTGTGTCAGCTTTCAGCTCGATAAGGTCAAAGGTCAAAATCAGAGTTGGGGTCAGGGCTGCACAGGTTGACATATTTTTTTTCAATTCAAATCATATATTCAGTAGCAACTTGCCACAACAGTAGTAAATCACATTAAAGTATAACCGCTTGAGAGTGACATCAGTCAAGCCTAATTATGATAACTATAACATAGTTTTATATGTATGGTGATGAAAGTCACTTTTGCAGTGCAAAAAATATGCAAGATGGATGCGATACATTGTAAAGAGCCACATACTTTTGCATATTCCTGTAGACTGTTGAGCAGTCCGAGCTTGTTGGTCAGCAAACTGCCATTGGGAATCCGGTTCACCATGTGCTCACCTAAACAACCAATTCTAAATTATTCACATCATAAAATGTATACCATATTACTCTCATCTACAAATCATCTAAGTGTGACAGACTAAAGCCCTGTACGGAGTTGCAGCATCCAAACGCTGCTACTTTATTTTCCAGAATAGCAGGTTTTCTTCACAAAAAAACATCTAACTTAGCAGATAATACTGTTATTATGATTGCTTTATTAATGATAACGTTGTAAATTTACATTTAATCTGTAAATGAGAAAAAAATTTTCTAATTTAAAAGCAAAGATGAAGGCAGAAAAAAAAAGTTGGCCAGACAAACCTTCTTTAAATGCTGCATAATTAATAGTTGACTTGAGTTCACACCAGCGAAGACGAACAGTTTCGTCAGTTTTGTCACGCACACGTTTCCAGCCGAGATTATTCATTATCTCCTCAACTCTAAAATGACAATCAGTAACATTTATCAACTCATTTTGCATGTCAATCGTGGGCCTGCTCTGTCACTATGCAGCAATTCAATCAACAGCACTGAAATCAGCAAAAAGTTGAAAACAAGATGCAATTAAATGCATCAGCTTATTTATCTGCAAAAAGCTGCACTTAAAAAAATATAAGTTGAAACACCAAATGATGGGAGAAAATTTCGCTACACACAAAAAACAAAGCTATTACATCTGCTATAATACGTAGAACCATCGACGCTGATGCTGAGTTACAGTACTTTCTCATCAGATAAGTTTTATGACATGAAAGCTGTAAATTCATCAAAATACATCACATTAATTTCCACTCTACAGACCAAGGAGTTAAGCAGAATGATTCAGTTAGGGGGCCTCAGATCAAAGTTGAGGGTGTGCTATAATTTGGAAACTTAAAAAATCAGATCTTGTGGTTGTTTTTGCCAAAAAAAGTTTAATAGGCTGCAGTTTGTTACAGTTTACTGTGAATTAATGAAAAGTAATAAAAGCAATATGCAGAAATAACATAGGTTTCACCTAATACGTTTGGTCCAACCACAACACCCCTGGTATCTTTTTCCATTGGGGGTGTTAGGATTTTAATGGGGTGTACACCCCTCCACAGGGGGGCTGGACAATTCCCTGCTCTAAACCTCACTTGAGGAGCTTTAGTGCTCCTCAGACCTCTAGCTGAAAGTTGGCGAAAGTACTTAGTTACATTGGAGTTTGCTAATCACATTGGGTGACTTCACTTTTTGACTTAGACTTTCGCTGAGCCTAAACTTTAGTCTAAGTATCTACTTAAGTCAAAAAGTGAAGTGATTTTGCTGAGCAAAAACATAGTGATTAACACGGATAGTTTAGCAAATTAAAACAGTCTGGTACCAAAAATAAATGCCGTAATAGCTATACAATGACATAAGATGTTACGTAATTATGTCATTTGCATGCGTGGCGCAATTAAATAAGCAAGTCCAAGCATAACTGGCTGATTTATTTCCTGTTAGGTTTACCGGTTTTCCGCCATTTTTAATCGTTTAGTTGAACTTTGGTCTAAGTTCAGACTTTAGCGTTCAGCTTTAGCTTTGGCTCAACGAAAGTCTAAGTCAAAAAGTAAAGTCGCCCATTGGATTTCTGCACTGCGTTTGTGGATAACTTATTATCCACTTCTTACTTCATTTCTGTTATTCATTATTTTCAGGAAATTGGTTTGATACTGCTCAATAGCACTACGTTGACAGTTTTTACCACACCTTATGTTTCTCATTTTTTTTTCTTCCACACCATCATATTTATAAACAGTGGAGATTCGTCATAACTTACACAGCATTGCCATTGCCACCGCCGATATAATAAGTTAGTTCTAGGCTTGATGGAAGAGCAACTCGCGGTCGATTCTGTGATCCATCTGGTGATGAACTGTCTCCATTCTTCTTCCAGTGCTGTGACGAACTCTCTGCTTTCTTCACTGTACAGCAAAATTATTAAGCTACCATTACACTGATTTCAATATCACCTGGCTAACTTTTTACGCTGACTAGTCTAGCAAGGCCCAGGCCTGTCAAGAGGGTGGGGTAGGGAGGTAAGCTACCCCGGGCCCCGCGATGTTTGGGGGGCCCCGCCGTCCGCCAGAAATAAAAATACGCCAGAATGTACCATTTTGAAAGAAAAATTAAAAATTTTCTCCCCAAAGGGGCCCCGTGAAAATGTTTGGGGTCCTGTGAGAATGTTTCCTGGGCCCCGCTGTGGCTCTCGACGGGCCTGGCGAGGCCAGGCCTATTAAGTTTAAAGGTTCATGGACACAGTCAAACTTACTTGTGCAATTCACGCAGTAATAAATTAAGCATTCAGCATTGCATATATTTGACTTGAGCTTTACAAATACATAGAATTAATGTGCGATTTGTAACACCAAATAACGTGATTTTTATGAAAACGCGTGAAACTACAAAAGTAATTATTATTGTAACTGAACGTAAAACTGTTTTTGGTCTTCAAGCGAACAAATTAGTTTCGCAAGACAACTATGCAAAGTCTACAGTCGACACTATACAAAAACCTGGTTGGATCTACAGCTAAACTGTTGAAAAAAACAGTTTCGACTTTCGAACGCATGCAAATTTAAAACATTACAAAACCGACCTTCCATAGTGTGACAACCAGTAAGTCTGTAGTAAACACAAACAAAAAAAACTTTAGCTCAAATAACCTATACAAATGCAATACAATAGCAAACGTCGATAGCCGTAAATTTAAATGAAACTTATCGACCTGTTTTGCCACACAAAACGTTGCCTAGTACCATGGCAACGGTCACCAGACAGGTGCTCGCAGGAAGTAACGAAATATATTTTTACAATATAAATTTTTTGGACGCAGGCAGCCAGAAATGCATGCGTGTATTAAGTGATATGCTACGCGTTTGCTACAGTACTCAATATTATGGTTTATTTTAGTGTTGTAACTGATTCTCACTCATTTCAGGGGCATATTCAGGAACTCAAGTTGGGGGGAGCGTGAAATGAGAGGGTCTGGGGGACGAAGTCCCCCAGTAGGGTTCAGGGGCAAAGCCCCGGTAGGGAGTCTGGGGAGCTTTTTTGCTTATAAGGGCATAATTTTTTGCGTCTCAGCGTAACTACAATTTTTTTCTTCAGAGAGCAAATCCAGAGTTCTTTTTCCCCTTTCCTTTGCCTTTTTCCTCTCTTACTTTTCCCTCTCTTTTCCGTTTCTCTCTTCACTTTGCACCTTCTCATTTCTTTTTCTCTCCCTTTGCGGCCTTTTCCCTGTCTTTCCCTTCCTTCCCTTTAACGTAAGACCCCAAAATTGTTAGTTTGGGGATAGGGGGGGAGCATTATGAGCTCCCCTGTAGAGTCCCAGCAAAAAAAAAAATTTAGAATATTATAATATAAGATCTGGAAACAATTATAATTTTTACAAAATAAACTGACAGTGTTTAGTGCTGTTTAAACAGTGAAGACAAACAGGGGCGATGCACGGCGCCACAAATTTAAAAGTAGGTGTTACAAGTAATCTGCGAGCGAAGCGAACAGAAAAAAATCGAGTTGTTGTACGCAGAATTGCCGCATTAACTGTGCCTTGCGTATTCCAGGTAATTTGCATTAGGCCTGTTTGCCCCTCTAAATACACCCCTGTCATTTTTGCTTCTATTCATAAGCTTAATTTTGTTTAGGCTAGTAGGCTGCACGTACGTTATTACACATACTTAGCCCTATGCGTGTCCAGACCGTACATACGCCATTATTAGACTAGGCTCATAGACTGACATAAATTTTGATGTTGCAGCAAGCAGAAGTCTACAATATGTTAGCGGCGTGGGGGTCATGGCATATTGGTTCCAGTTAAATACGCCACCGATTATTTTTTTGCCTCCTACTCAATATTTTGAAGGCTATTCGCCTATAGTTAACTGCGCTCTGTCGCAGCTCTGTGACCAATGCGAGTGGTGCTCATCTCCGTTTCCAGTTTGGCTTAGCGAAATGATAATCATTATCAGTATTTGGTGACGATAAGTATTATTCATGACGTTCGATCAGCTCCATATAGCATAAGCATATGTGAAAACAAAAAGACAAAATTGCTGCAAAATATTTGAAGTCTATCTTACCACATACGCATTTCTCTGCAAACATGTAATTTACTCCACGTTAAAACATATCGTATAAAATTATACCGTATAAAATTATGACCATTAGAAAAAAAGTGGATTAGTAAAAAATAGAAGACAGAAAAAACAGAAAGGTATCAACAATACCAAACAACAGCAACTACAGTTTGGTTACTTGAATTCATTTGATTGTCAAATAATTGCAATTTAGCAGAATATTGGAACTTTTGCTTCACAGAATTCAGTAAATGAAATAAATTTATGCATGTGCATTAATTTTTTTAACGTGCAGTAACTTATTAACGCATTAACGTGTTAATTAATGTGTTAATTTGACAGCTCTATTCAAAACTAGTACATTTATTGTATACAGTAACACCGTTCAATGCACACGGAGTCACTGAGCATAATTCCAACGTCTGCAACAGTCAGAAATACTAGAAATACATTTCCTAAGCAGCAGTCAAACTCTCAACAGTTATTAATACTGGTCAGTCGAGAACAAATATCTGATGCTCTCTCAGCACTACGCTCAGCCTTTGCTATGCGAGAACCAAACTGTATCGCTCGCTTCGGCAGAGTTACCCCGTCCACCAGTCCAAGCTTACTAGCAGCTAGTCGCAGTAAAAGCTTGTCACCCACGCCTCTAGCAAGAGACAGATCTGCCTACAAATACAAACACCGAAAAATATTGTTATACTCATTCACAGTAAACAACAGTCAACGTGTAATAAAAAAATTATGTGACGCTTTTCACAAGCCACAGCACTGGCGTAGCCAGGTTCTGGAAGCAGGGGGAGGGGCACTTGAGACTTGAAAGGTGAGGTGTGGGAGGGGTGTCTCCTCTCCACCAGAGGCTCCCCAAAAATTACTCCAATTTTTGTGTGAAAATATAATGTCTTAATGCATTTTGGCACTATTTTGAGTATCTGAGTAAGCTCCTAGAGAAGGGGGGGCACATGCCCTCAGTGCCACCTATGGTTATGCCAGTGAGCCCTCAGCCAGACACCAGCTTACACTGCAAGACTACAGGGATAGTGCATTGCACGGTGTGCCTGTTTACGCCCCAGCTTTTTCTGGTAGTCAATGCACTTATTCACAGACGAATGGCCAGGCTGAGTTGACTTGGCCCATTCAGGTGGCTGGTTACATACCGATGGTCACCCATCCAAGTACAAACCAGGCATTCAGCAATTTCAATGACTGAACACAATGCGTGTTAACACACCAAGCCATCACCTAGTAAAGATTACATGAGTATTTTATTTTATTTTTTTTACAGAAAATGTTCAGACACACAGCTACTATTATACACATAAATATTAGCACAAAATGACTGGCCTTTAATGGCATTGGCAGGGAGCAGAGGAAATGCACAACTTTCTCGTCTAGGAATGGCGCTCGAACCTCACGACCGTGGTCCGATATGACACGATCGTCTCGGCCTAAATTGCGAAAGGAAATTCGATCAAGTTCCATCTGTATTTCATCTATCAATCCCAGCCAGCCTTCATCACTGTGTCACAACATAAAATTATTAATTAGTAATAAAAAGTCTGCCATGACAGGCAGTCATTATCGAGCTCAAAGGTTCATGTCTACGCAGGCCACTAAGGCCAGTATGCATGCTCAACTTGTTCAACACATAACACAGACAATTCAAACTCATTCAGTACTAGTACACATAGGTAATGTAACGTCAAAATAAGAAACGTTTATTCATTTAAAGAATGATTGTTTAGCATGTAGTTGATGTTACGTATTTTTATAAAGTTGCAGACAGGCAGTACATACAATATCTGATTACGGATGCAGGCATTATTTCACTGCAGCAGTATGAGGTGCGGTTTGAATTCTTTTTATGTTTGCTTTAATTTTTGCTATTTATTCTCCAAAACAGAAAATAAAAAAAATCGGAAATTACATAAATAATGTACTTTCAAACACAACAAATAATACACAATAACCATCAACTCAGTTGACAGATATGACAAAATGGTACGGAAATTTAAAACCTGAATCGTGTTCTGTGACGTGAATATCCAGCTAGTTGTTCATCTGCTCCCATGCCGGCCAATACCACCTAACATACATAAAACACATATCACAGGCTGAACGGTAGTTCAAGCCCTGTGTTAACGGCGACTTCTCTTTCTTATGGGAAAGCCAAAAATTCGACCCCCACAGAATCAAAACCCCTGATCCGATTAAAATAAAATTTGGCACGGTTGATTAGGTCGGCAAGGGGACCCGTCATGCAAAATTTTATGCAAATCCCTTCAAGGGGGGCTTCCCGGCAAATGGGT
>Ga0209671_1002278_pt1 | contig 17371 bp, 12 predicted proteins | sample WorMetHERISLAND2_2_FD_187401 | JGI IMG/M metagenome (GOLD analysis project Ga0209671, IMG submission 187401) | Marine gutless worms symbiont microbial communities from Max Planck institute for Marine Microbiology, Germany - Olavius geniculatus... | ecosystem: Host-associated > Annelida >...
GGGTTAAGGTGGGGACTGAGGAGCATTAATAATAATAATAATAAGAGAACATTTATATAGCGCACTATCATTTCGAAGAAATCTCTAGTGCGCTTGGCGGTCGAGTATGAATACTGCAAGTTCATAGTGTTTGCTAAAAACGAAACGAAACTGCAACAGGTCCGGTAATGTCAGTACTTGTGCAAACTGTTCAAACATCAGATTGTAAATCCGTTGACTGTTCGCTGATGACGTTGTCGGTTGGCTTCCACGATCCATCGTTACACAGAAGTCTTGTGCACGATGGTCAGCAAGGCATGCAGTCACGGTCGAATGCGTACAATCGCAGACACGCGTATGCACGGCCACGGCAGCCTGGCCTAGAGACGCGCACGTCCAACATGCCAGCCAGCACGTGTCAGCACAGAGCAAGACATCGTAACATGGCAAGTGTCAACAACGGACGAAACAAGGCGTCAAATCAGCAAACCAGAACAGCCAAACGGACCACCATATGTAGCACTTCAACACAGCAAAGTATCATGTCGCAGAACGCACTCGTGCCGTAGCAAAACACCAAAACATGCAGCACTTCTCAAACACGCCTCATGCTGCAAGCAGCACAAACATAGAGCATTTATCTGTGTCAGGCGTCAGGTAACACTGTGTGATCCCATACGGCAGGTGATGCTCAGTAGCTCTGGAATGGGCTTCCATTAAAAGCTATAACACCACCTTTACCTTTAAACAAGAAATTTGAGCTAATGCTCATGAGACGCGCAAAAGCCTATAGCAGTTTCTGTTCACAAACTGTCAGTCTATCTCCAGCCATATTGTTGCGACTTTTATGGGGGTACCGCTTGTTGATGCCCTCGTGTGCAGGTTTCCTTAAACCTAGAAAATCGAGACTTGGACCGTCAAAATCTATGTTCAATGGTGAAAATGTCATATGCAGCTTGTCCATGTCTATCTCAATTGGATTCAGTGCAATTTGCTGTTGAAATGTGTCTCGCAGCCTAAAATTGCTAAAAAAATCCATAAAAACCACCTTTTTAGCGTTCAAGGTCATCCAAAGTTATTGAATTCGGTGGCAATCGAGAGCCAGTGTACGACTTCTTATTAGTGATTAATAGCAACCTAGACCCTATCTCGCACCGTTATTGAGATACAGCGACTTATCGGCTAAAAATCGCAAATTTTTCCCAATCCCTCTCATTTAGCACCCTAGTTTGGGGTGACCTTGTTCGTATTTATGGAAAAGCTTTATGGTTCCTGAAACTAGAGTCTTCCAGGCAGCTGACGGTGAAGATTTGGTGATTCTAGCTTGCATCGTTTTTGACTGACCCACCCGTGTGACAGACAGACAGATGGACAGACAGACAGACAGACAGACAGAATTGCGATGGCTAAGACACGCTGAAAGCAGTAGCTGCTTTCGCGCGTAAAAACCACCCAACAGATTACTCTGCCGGCAGTCTCATTGCACTTGCTTATTTGCACAAATAATAAAACACATCAACTGCCATTCCCTTCTGCACCAAATAAAACCAAAACCTAATTAATGCATCAGAATTTTACTTCCAAATATTACAACAGAGTCGAAGTAGTGCAATAACATTAGAGCACGACAGATGGCGTAAGAGATGCAATCAATTCAATATGCTTCATATTTAAGTTGCTGTAAAAGGAAGCAACATACTGACGGTACTTACGACAACACAAAAACAGCATTGCTTAACACATACTGAAACTGTATATGCAAAACGATTCAGGTCTGCCATTCCGAGGGGCCACCATTCTAAAGGGCCGCAATTCCTACGGACCACCAAAAATCTCTTCCAGATGATGATGAAACCATACTCATTCAACGCCAAAGTAGCTCTAACACTAACTCTAACAGCTAACCATAGAGGCCTTTCCGAATGGCAAACCTTCGGAAAAGCAGGCCGACACCACGCGAAACAAAGAACAAAACTACAACCTAATAAAGCGGACATCTCTGACAAGCACCAAGCGACGGCAAAACGTGTTGACGTAGTCCAACATGTCCGGTCTCAAGTCAATGTCACAGAAAACAGCGACGGCAATGTCGGGCAGATCAGCTCCAATCAGAGGACTGCGAGTAGACATGAGCAGACTTGTGATCCGCGTATCCGCGTTGAACTGTTGCACAATGCTACGACGCTTGTCAACCTACACAGCCACAGACAATCAACACAGTAAGCCATATAGTAATAATTAATAGTATTCCTGGAGGACATAAGCTGCAGAATTTCAGTCTTTTCATTAAAAAAAGGAATGTGAGAGCAGGGTAGCTGACAAACTAGTGCCATTCTTCCATGTGATAGTTTCACCACAAGTGACACACAAACCTCTGTTTGATGCCAGTAGTTTTAACATTTAACTTAGTTTCTAATCCCTGCAATCTTCATGACCAAACACACAAATAATAATAATCATTATTATCCACCCCAAATAATAATAACAATAACGTAAATGCAACTGTTAGGCACAATGACCGAGGCACTGCCACAGCGAGAGTTCACCCTGTTCATCTGATAAATGCAATCCTTTGGACCACGCAAATTGGGTGAATAGGCAGCTAGTTATAATGCTACCGGCATACTGTCTACATTCACCACTGCCATTTATTATTACTAGTAATTAATCTTACTCAGCTACACACCTGATACTCGTTCTACCATTGCACAGAAGGTACTGCTGGCCGGGGTTGTTGGCTATGTACCAGGACAGTTTAGCTCCTGAAGACATTCACCGTCATGACTGCACAATACATCAGCACTGGGCGGGTCACATTTGTCTAGCTGCTACTAGCACGACACCCATTCACAGAAGAATCAATCATAACAGATCATACGTTGTGCTGTGAATCAAGACGCAGATATCTCAGACGCTGGCTGCCCATGAATGACTCGAGCAGATCAAGCATCTGACTTGTCTGAGACAGAATGACAGCTCGCTGCCCGGCCGCTTGCAGATCTGCTATTATAGCACGCAGCTGCTGCAACTTGCCTACACAGTACACCCAGTTGGTGCCATTATACACACATGCCTCCAACAACAACAACTCAAAGATAAAAAGGTAAAGGCAAAAATGGTGTATAGCACTTAGTAGGAAACCCACCACAGGGACACAGAGCCACATGGGATCACACCGTGTTAGCTGTCAACTGACGCAAATGAACATGTCCCGCCTTAACCTCAGTACTCAATTTACCTACCCCAGAGAGATGAAAGACTGCGTTGACCTTGGTGTTGGCTATATACCTAGATAGTTTACTTGTCTGGTGACAGTCACCTATCTGAGTAGTAACCACTTGGTGATCCAACCGGAAGTCAAACCAACAACCTCTTGATCACATTCCACTGATATTAAACTAATTACATGAATGAAATGCAATTTAAAGTGGCTCAAAATATGTGCTAAATTTTTGATGAAATGTTACAAGCCACAAATTCAGTTGGAAGCAGGAACGACAGAAAAGCTAGCTGCACGTAAAAATATCTCTACATAATCTTTAGCTGCAAACACATAACCATAGTTGAGCAAATCTCTACATAAATATGTATGTAATCACACACATTACATATTTTTGCAGATCTAAACTCATACCCTTAATATATAATATTACCGGAATCGGAGAGAAGATGGCACTGGTCAGGCAACAGAACTCGTGTGAAGCAAGACGAAGCAGTAGACAGAAGCCGATGCAGTTCAAGGCGTGCTGTCTCACTGCTGTCCCGCTGGGTAATTAGTCGCGAGCTCATAAGTCTTACAGGTAATGCTGTCACTGCAGGTATTGCACAATGCAGCCTGCTCCAACACAACATACGCACACCTGCTATCAACGTGCTGCTGCAAAGCCTTTACAGTGAAAAAGGGGAAGACATCCCATTGTCAGAATGCTTTCCCATAGCTCTGCGACTTTGAGGTCGGTGCTCACCTCTGCTTAAACAGCTCTGAGTTGGCAATGAGTGCAAACACAACTCTGCTATATCAGCGGTAGACCAAACGTCTCTCGTATACTGTCTTTACGTTCCAAGCATATGACGGTATCAAATTATACTGATAACAGTGGCACTAGTGTGCGAACAGCTTGCTAGTGGAATGCCTAAGAGTTAAACACATGACCTCACGATCACCAGTCCGACATGCTAACACTCAAATGGTTTTGCAGCCTACACACATTTTTGAATATCAGATTCCACACACTATGGACTAGATTGTGTGCCAAAATCATAGATGTTAAAGCATCAATTTGCAAAGAAAAAAACATTAAAAAAACATGGTTTTTCACTTTTATAAAAACATGTAAAAAACATACAAAAAACACTGAACAAGAAAAACCCAGTTAACGCAAAAAGAAACGTACAACAGCGATGCATGTGTGAAAGCCCAATGCGAACGAAATCTAAGCTCACAATGATGTTTCATTTAGACTAGATGGCGGATGATGCCTAGCGCCATATCCAGTGCATAAATTTCAGTATTGTCTGAAAGTCGCAAATTTTTCCTACTCCCTCATTTAGTGCCCTCGATCGGGGTGACCCCTTTCGAATTTATGGAAACGCTTTACTGATCCTGAAACTAGAGTCTTCCAGCCAGCGGACGGTGAAGATTTGGTGATCCTAGCTTGCAAAGTTTTTGACTGATCCACCCGTGTGACAAACAGACAGACAGACAAAAATGCGATGGCTAAGACACATTACAAAAGTACCTGCTGTCGCATGTAAAAACCTACCTTTTGTGAAGACTGAAGACCTGAGTGCACTGAATGTTATTATGTAGCCGTGATTATGGTACAGATCGAAAACAGGGCTAAATGCAATTTGCCCATGAGAAATGCATCATAGTTGTAATTTTGTACGTTTATGTTTCAATAAGAACAAAAACACAACATGAACAAACAATTTGAGCTAACGCTCACAAAATGCGCAAAAGCCTATAGCAGTTCATGTTCACAAACTATCAGTCTATCTCCAGCCATTTCATCGCAGTCGTTCATGGAGTATGCGCTGCAACCAAAGATCGCAAAAATCAATAAAAACCTCTTATTTCAGAAGTTTAAGGTCATCCAGGGTCATTGAATTCAATGGCAATCAACAGCCAGTGTACAATTTCGTATTAGTGATTAACAGTAACCTAGACCCTATCTTGCACCGTTATTGAGATACAGCAACTTATTGGCTAAAAATCGCATATTTTTTTACCCCCTCTCATTTCGCGCCCTCGTTCGGGGTGATCCACTTCGAATTTATGGAAAAGCTTTATGGTTCCTGAAACTAGAATCTTCCAGGCAGCCGACGGTAAAGATTTGGTGATCCTAGCTTGCACCGTTTTTGACCGATCCACCCGTGTGACAGACAGACAGAACTGGTAGCTGCTTTTGCACGTAAAATAGGTATAACATTTAAAAAAGCATAAAAAACATGTTTTAAAAAACTTTTACAAATAACATAACAAATGTGAAAATTTATGTTCATTTTGGCTCAATTGATGCTGATAACTAATCGTCACATCCACCGATGTCTGCTGTATAACCTTTCAACCAAAACACATCTGATAGCAAATGTTTGGCTCAAAACATCAAAGCAACTGTTAAAAATGAATATGTACTACAAAATACCTTTGTCTTACAGCATGAAGACCATCAAGGAATGCTGTAGACAAATCTAAGAGCAACCTCAGAGTTGCTGTTTGACTGAAAATGTCCGTTGACTTCAATGCCGATACCACCTGACAGCATAACCAGTAGCCCAGACTCTTCCAACGATATAAGTCTGTCCGTTCGCTGGACTGATCAGACACTGTCCTCCGTAGTGTGGTTACAACATCGTTGCAATAGACTTCGTTGAATAGCATTCCCGACTCGAGAAGATTTGGCATCAACGCATCGGAGTCAGGCTTCACCGGGTGTTCTGACTTCACAATGGTCGGGCTGACCAATGCCGAGCCATCGTCGTTGCCAGATGATAACATGCGCAGCTCAGCAACCAAAGCTAGAGCCACACAGACAGCATCAGCCAGAGATACGAACACTCACGACAATATCAGTCATACCGGGTCTGCTGAATTACCACACAACTGCAAACAGGGTTCCTACAGATTTTCTGTAGCAAAAGTCCCTGACTTTTCTAGTCATGGTATGACAATTTCCCTGACATTACCGAAACAATAACCCTATCACACAAATGTCATAAATGGTATTAAGTAATGAAATGGTATTAATATGCAAATGACAGAGGCCCTGGTTGGTGGGTCCCAGGGCAAAGCCCCCCTGAAGCTTAAATATGTCCAGCTTTTGGACGTTCAATGGAAGCCACAAATTTGCCTACTTTTTAATATTTGGAGACGCAAAAAATCACAGTTATCTGCAGTCTGCATGATCCAATCTTGATCATTTTCCCAGACTTTTCAAAAATAATATTTTTCCCTGACATTTCCATGACAGCACAAATCCCCTGACATTTTCCAGTTTTCCCTGACCTGTAGGAACCCTGTGCAAATTAACTGCCGTTCAGCTCAGATCTCAGAAATTGATTATTTCAGTAACCGCTATGGCATCGCAGATGACAGCATGTAGACTACATTTGTGAGGTGAGGTGAGCTGATCTCCAGTGCTATAGACGATAACTGATCTGCAGTCACTAAATATAAACAATTTCTGGATCCGTGCAATTGATCTGCAGCAACCTCTAGTGTTTAGGCAGACCAGCCATACCCAATCATCACCTGTAACGATACTTTAAGTGCAATGCTGCAAAGTTGTCATGCAACTTGTTGCACAAGTGTAGAAGTCAATGAAAGACCCAAAAGAAAAGCACATTCAACTGTAACGCACTAATAACACATAAATTAGTCTCAGAAAAACAAACTTAAAGGCACGTCAAGTGCGTAAATTTTTTTTGGACTCATACTGTATACATATATACACAACAGCATCTATTTAACAGCGATCATTTTACAACTAAAGCTGGTTTCGCCAGTTCCCCACAATTCTACTATGAAGTTTTAAAACAAAAAGTTTCACCCCACCAACATTGTCCGAGCACTGAACAAACACCACTCAGCTCCAATGCATGTAATTCAATCCATCATCAGAGAACATCATCAGCAATATCTAGAGTAGGTAAATAAGTAAGTAAATCTGTACAGCACACAATGCCGACAGGAAATCCTCCAAATCTGAGGCACTAGAGATGGGGCAAGGGAAATTAAACTAAAAACTAGGCTCTAAAAAAGTTTCAAGCTGGCGATGAAAACTGGATGTAGACAAAAATGTGCGTATATCCAAAGGAAAAAATGAGAAGAACTGATAAAAAGCATACCTGCAGTTTGTGCATCAGCAGCTGAATTATCATCTTTGTCTGCATTGGCTGACGTGTCATCACTCGCAGAACTGAGTCCACGCAATGACCAGCCGTAAGTCTGCAGCACACATTAGTATAATGTAATACCACATGACAAGGCATTAATAACCTGCAATTACATGATACAGCCTTCAAACAAATGGACAAGAACAACAATGCAAAAATCCTGAATGATACAATGATATGAGCCATGCGCACAAACATAATACTAATCAGAAAAAAATTTACACATACACAGACTTACTAACAATACAAAACTAAAAAAACCTGTTTTGGACACTTTACACTGCCCAGCAAAGGAAATAGACTGAACCCATTCTACAGCTGCCAGGACATTGTATTAGGAAGAATATGTAAACAACTGACATACATCAGGTTTGCTGGCGTCAGACATGAAGTCAACCAGTTGAGCAGTGAGATAGTCAATGCCATACATGTGGAATGGACTGAGTACATCAGTCGGCTTGACAAGCTGTGGGTGACTGGCAATCTTCTGTAGATTGACAATCAGCTTCAGTACGTCCGACACAGTGCACTGTGGACTACTCAATGTATCCCTGTAACAAAACATTCCACACATGTCATACGCTTGTTCCTGCAAGACTGAAAAAGTAGACATATCGACCGACAGAGGGGACATGTTCGAATACCTTATATGATCCCACGACAGATATGGCATATAGTCACCGAAAACGCTGCTGTTAAGGCCTCGAACCGCAACCAACCATTAAGTTAGCAGTTCTGGACTGCTAAGGTTCCATGCCGCCACCATCAATAAGCTAGCAGTTTTAGCGCTTCAGAAAAGAAATCAAACATTGTGTTGTGCTCACACTGCTACAAGCAAAGCCATCAGCACGAGTGCATGTATCCTCATCAGTCATTGCAGTGCCAGTGGTGACAATCAGTGAGCAAATATTAGTTATACAATGTACTATAGTGAGTGAGTGAGTGAGTAGGGTTTAATGTCCTGCCCAACACAGTGTACTATAAGATTTACTAATAGACTCTATGGGAAAAGGTACTTTATCATGTCGTTATGAATCACGTGAAAGTTGTTGCTTTTGGGTCTCAAAATCTCAAAAATTACTACCACTGACAGACATCTTAGCAGTCCAAATCTTAGCAAATGGTTCGTACACAATTGGGTGCACGAAAAGACACACAGACCACACCTAGCCTACTTTCCGAAAACTCCAACTCCACGGATTAAAAGATAAGTCAGTACATGCACTATTTCCAGTCAAAAAATGTGGACATGTGATTCTGCCACTGATAATTTTTACCATTCCCATGGTATGAGTGATATACTTGAAAAAAAAACACATTAACGAGGGCAGAATAGCAGAACATTCTATGTTATGTTGATGATGTTTCAAGAAAATCACAGAACTCTGTGAATGATGCACTTTCGTCAAATTCTATCCACCAGAGTTTTTAATGTTGCTTTATAGTTTGTTAGTATATGCTTTTCTGTGCTATTTTTCATCCTGTAACAAAATAAATATTTAAGCAGCATCTTGAAAAACGTTGTGGCTATGATGTTTTTCCTAGAAAGCTGTAGATATGATGTTTTTACCATTCTGCCCTCAAAGGTACAATAAGAATAAGAAAAAAAATAAAAATTAAATCAATTTGTATAGCGCATCTACGCGTGTACACGCCTCTAATGTGCTTTCGTCACCAACCAGAGCCACCAGCCGCACGGCCACTGCGTGCAGCCTGCAGACACAGGCTGGCGCAGCAGTCGGCCAAACAGCCTTAGTCAGCTGTACCAAGGTCCCCACCTTCCCCAACCCATATAATGAGTTACTACTCATTTAACCGACCCCGAGGGATGGCAGGCTGAATTGGCCTTGTTGGTTGACTGATAGCGGACGCTTTAGCCACAAAGTGGTCAAACGGCCATCCATCAGTCTAGCGCAGGATAGGAAAAGTTCGCCAGCCAGGACCGACGTTCTAACCACTATGCTATGCCACCAGCTCGACAAAAATGTGGAGGAAACCTCCTAGCATTAGCCAAGTAGTCGGAGTAGAGGAAGTTCTGTCGTTGTGACATTGGACATGAGATGACCGACTCATCGACTCTTGGCAACTGATCACGAACATCTTCAGATGAACGAGACAGCAACAACGACGTCATCATCTGTGCACAACAAAACAACACCAACCCAATTTATACTACTCACTTTCAAAGTATACTAAACACAGCATATACACGTTATATCGAAAATATCAATATATCATTTTCGATATCGATACATCGTATTGTATCATATCGTCAAAAAAATATAGAATTTTTCGACATATCACGGTATTCAAAAATATCGCGATATATCGCGATATTTTTGATAATATCGCGATATTTTCTACAGATTCTTCACTACGCTGTGTGACTGGAAAGAAAGATTACAAACGGGACGAGTTAATGGTGTCATAATTCAACTACAATCGTAATATAATTTTACCTAAAGACATATTTTATTATCTAAATAGAGCACACTGTATTGCTCAATGTTCACGTCATGTTCTTATGCTTGTATAAGATTTACATAATTAGTATTTTAAAATATTGATATTGCAATATTTTGTAAAATATTGTATCAATATTGTATTGAAATTGAAATCCTGTTATCGAATCATCACTAATACACACCCCACCACGGTCTGCTACCTTGACATGGCGGTGGGGCAGAGTTCAGAAGACCCAAAAGACTTTAAATGTGGAGGACAAAGTCAACTAAGACCGGACCAACTTTTCAGTAGAGCTGACATAACGCATGAACTATAACTTATAAGTGCTAATGTACTGGTTATATTCAGTTTTAACGCCGATTTTGGTTTCACAGTCATCTATGACTTCACAGCTGTTCCCTATAACATACGACTGGATGTGCACTGAGCTGAAATGATGGGCTCTCTACTTATAGATACCATCTCAAACATTATTTACTTCACGTTCTACTAGCACACCAAGGTTACTAAAAGTTAATGTGTTAAATAAATTACTTACTTACTTGCTGCTACTACTACTATCAGCTCTCCTGCTGCTACTATGTACGATGCTAGAGTGTTAAAGGTTGTTACAACGCTGCCACCTCTGCAGCTTACTAAAAAATTAAACGTTAAAGGTGGTGGTATAGCTCTTACTGGAACCCAATCTCAGAGCTATGGAGCATCACCTGCCATATGGGATCACACAGTTTTACCTGCCACCAGACACAGGTGAACGCGCCAAGCCATAACCTCAGCCAGATAGGCTGGTACTCGTCTTACCTACCCCAAAGGGACAGAAAGCTGAGTTGACCTAGGTGGCTGGTTACATACCGAAATGGTTTACCTGCCTGCAGGCAGTCTCCCATCGCAGTACTAACTCGGCCCGGCATACAGTAACGAATGAAACGTGTTACCACTACGCCAAGCCACCAACCCCTACTACTACTAATCCTGCTGCTGATAATGCTACAAGATCTGGCAGATAAACATACGAGGCTGACAGCTGATGGGTCATCGCTGAGCTGTTGTACAACACTGTCTCTGCAGCTCATTGGCAGTGCCAGCTGCAGCAACGACTGCTGGGACTCTGGCGGAATATCAGTAGAAACGTCAACAGCATTCATCAGCATGACACACTGGTCACTTCTCAGACCCAGCAGTGATGACGATGACACACTGTTGTTCGTCTTGACCAGTGTATCAACCTACAAAACATCATGCAACTACTACTAAAAAATCCGGCAAGACACAAATATGAATGCAAGTAAGTCAGATAAAAAAAAATTAACACAGAAACCAAGGCCTATTGCACAAAAGCTCATCCCATTTGTGATACTTTGATCCAGCAAGGGTTGAACCCAACTAAGCCAGTGTACAACCCAAGCCAGTTGGATGGCAGCCCCGTTAACAACCAGCAATATCAAGCAACCGGGCCAGCATGCTAGCAGTCCTGATAACAGAGCCAATGCTATGCAAGACTGACACATAACTAAAGAAGAGAATGCGGAAGATGCAGTTCAAAGACTGAGATCTTAACAAGCAAATAATAACGTCTAGTAATCACTTAAACTGTTCAAAGTCAATGTCGATTTGTCTCAGAAAAACTGGAGGGTTGTTCCACAGTTTTGGGCCTGCAGCCGCACAAAACCTGTTTCAGACATGACAGTCAGTCAATGCAACAACCAGTGGTAGACAAGAATGGCATAAGAATGTTGACTTCCAAAACACTATTGCCTTTATAACAAATATAAGCATTTACCACCACATAAAATGTTTGTCTTCCATTAGGTCAACAGCAATAGTAACAGTAACAGCACCAACAATTTCTGACAAGCTGTACCGTGGCAAAATCATTACAATGGCAAGCAATACTGGCGACATCGGGTGTATCTATCCACAGAGGAATGGCCAGGCTGAGTTGGCATGGGCCGCCGGTTGCAACGTGAGCAAATAACAGATGAAACAGATGCGAGAATGCTGTAATAAACTGACATCATCAAGAACAAGGCATTTCCATCTGATGCTCCTGAAGCATCGAGGATCACTCAACAGATACTTGTACGATGTTACAATGATGTCACAGTTGTCTTCAAACGGCCAATCCTGCACACAAAGAGTAAAAAAGCAACAGATGTAAATAGGCCCAGCTGTTTGCTACCAGCAAAGGTATGTTCATAATAATGTATCAACAATATGTAAGATGAGTATCATTTTCTTTTAGTTTTTGACATCCGTTAAGAGTGGTCTACAGTCTTTTAAACTACGCACTGGCACACTGGTTCCCCCAGTCCTCCTGTCTGAAAGATTATTGCGGAATTTATGGATACCAAGGTACCGGACATCACCTTATGAACTGTGGCTTAGGCAATTCATTCAAACAGTTATGTTTTTATGTTTTACACAACTGTACATATCTCAGTTTCTCTCACTTAATTTCCATTTAAAACATTTTCAGTTTCAATTCAGTTTACGTGCTAGGTTAAACTGACAACCTGTCTGTCAGTTATCAAGTGCATATCTTGTATGGTATCATATCGCACCATATCATACACTGCATGCGACAGATCTGCCATTGTCAAATGTAATATACTGACTTTTTGTTGGACATCAAGACAACCTTGCTATGATAGTACTTTACACCAGCAAATGCCAGAATAGACAACCTTGCAACGATAGCACATCACAAAAGAAACTCGCCTGTTTTCTGACACTCAGTTGCCCGTGCTTGCTGTACGACACTCCATAGTAGACGCACGTCTTTGCCGATGGAAACCATCGTTCAAACTCAGACCTCCAGGCAGGCAAGTAGCCAGTTGGAGTAACCACTAGGTGTGGACCCCACACGTGCTGAGTGGATGCAAGCTGTGCCATGAATGCAATCACCTGTACCTTCTTACCCAGAGCCGACTCATCTGCCAGGAAGCAGCCAGATCGTATGTCATACACTGAGAGTAGCCAGTCCACGCCAATCAGCTGATAGTCCCGCAGTGGTCGGACTATCAATGGCGATAACTCTCGTATAGTCTGCACTCACAAACAGAACCGTTTGACATAACCTACACTACAGTAAACGACAGAACACTTAGCCTAGTCTCTGACATCGCAAAGTGCATCTGAGATAGTGATAATTCAATATCAGGATTTCAATTTCGATACGATGTTGATACAATATTTTAAAAATATCGCGATATTAATATCAATATTTTAAAAATGATAAGTATGTAAATCTTATACAAGCATAAGAACAAGACGTGAATGTTTAGCAAGGCAATTTGCTTTATGTAGATACTAAAATATGTCAGTAAACTTAAAAATGAACTATAGACTGTCGTGTCGTTAAATTACGACATTATAGTTAGTTTGCTTCGGTCAGTTTGTCATTTTCTCTATTTATTCTCGTTATTTTGGTAATGCAGCAATAAAAATATAAACCTATGGCATAAAATATCGTGATACATGAAAAATATTGTGATGTATAAAAGATATCATGATATATTGAAAAATTCAATATTTTTTTCGACGATACGATACGATACATCAATATCGAAAACGATATATCGATATTTTCGATATATCGAATCATCACTGATCTGAGATATTCACAGCATATAGTGGTATCTACCGGCTGTATCATCAATGGAGATGGCTGTCTAACTACCTACAGTCACAACACATGAGATACATCGAACTCACATATGTTTATTGTGCAGAAAAATCTTCTAAACTGAATAAAAAATTAATATATTAACGAAACAGACAAAGCAGGTTTCCCAGTGACATCGAGAGCTACAAAAACTTACTAGGATAAACAGAGGCAAAAATGTACATCCCTTTACAGAGACATCAGACACAGGTAGCACATATGGAAATGCTCAGACACATCAGTAAGTAATGTTATCAATAAACGAACAGCGCAAGCAGTTTACCAAACACGTATCAAGAGTGTGTCCAGCAGGGCGCACAGACTGCAGTGCCGTCAACAGAGTGGCAAGGTTACTGTAGACAGAATCAGCTGCCTCATCAGTTATATCCGGCTCACTAAAATCACTGCTGGACATCTCTAAGTATACAACACACATTTTCAATGACTTTTTCAACATTCGCATTCTTCACAACTCTTATCTCCGCATAAGATTTTGTGCACTTTATTCAAATTTACTCAAAAACACTGAAAATTAAATTACACGAACGACCGCCCAGGTTAATTTGAAAGCATTTGCTGACATTCTAGACTCGTAAACTTGTTATCCAGATACAGCATACAGTTTACTGCCGTGAAGTGACACTAACAAAGATCAGGTGGATTGCTGCACAATATTGACAATTTCCCAGTCTTTGTACGTTAGCGGCATAGATAATACTAATGCAGTGAACCAAGATATACCAATGAATAAACTGCAAAGCTTCGCTAGACATCACACCAGAACGGCATTAACTACGCAGCCGCATGTGCTAAAAATCACAAAATTCTTACCGCCACTAGTATCTGAAGTATCTGACAAGCTGGCTGGACTGTACGGAAGAAGACCAGCATCATCATCAGCAGCAGCAGCATGTTCATCAGTAGGTTGGTATTTAGCCAACAGCTCATCCAATGGCATCTCACCTGCTCATTACAATTATAGGAACTCTGAACATTTATGAGAATATTTTTCAAGTAATTGAACCAAGTAAACATCGTAAAAAGTTTACAATAATACAATGCTAAAAAATTTCAAAAATTATATTTATTTAATCTGAGACAATGACAACCTTAACCTTAAAGCTAACGAGGGCAGTTACCACTCCCCTGGATATACAATACTTTGCCACTACTCCTCTCGTGTACTCAGACAGTCAACAAAATTAATGCCATTTTCAGTGTTTCTGCAAAGATGCTAGGTCAGTCATTAGTTTTGGGAATTTCAGAACAAATCTGGTTTAAGAATGAGCTTCAAACTTCAGGAAATCTCAAGATAGTGAAAGACATACAGCATTAAAAACATGAAGAACTAATAAAAAACATGAAAACAAAAACACAAATGAAAATTACAGTACAAAACTACAGCACATCTGAAAGAAGTCTACACATCTCATGCATAGCTTTGATATGTTTCGTAAGTCTCTGGTTGAACTACACATTTCAGAGTAATTTGAACATCTGTTATCAGATCAATCAATAAGCATGAAAATCCAAGTTACACCAACCATAGCTTGGCAATATCAAGCACCTACGATCTACAAGTTAATACTGCCACTAACGCAAGACTTACAAGTGCAGTACTACCTTCTCTGATGAGCTCATCTATTTCTTGTTGAACATCAATATTCTGCAACACTTTAGTATCTTCAACCTATAGAGCACAGTCAAGCAAACATATGCCATCACCACTCAACACTGTATGGACGGCTTTCATCAACGTGGTTCAGCACAATCACATTGAAACAATCACAATCACTGAAATGCAGCTGCTAGTATAGCATGAAACGGGACAGATACCTCATCCCACAAAACGTATTTCTAGTTTTTATTAAAATTATAACTCTATCATCATAGTGTAAATAAATCTAGTGACACATTTCAAACCAACACCACTTGCAAATAACAGTCGAAAAAAACTCTTGCCTAATACAACAAATAGTACGGTCACAAACCTCGGACACCATGGCTGAGTCATCTACAAAGACAAAAACATTTTACAATAATTAGTAGCTAATATGCAACAAACAAATTGTACACGTTTACTTTTATCACTAAGATACAATTATCAGTACATTTCTCTCAATATCAGTAGCAAATTTTCAGTTGTTCATTGAACATTTGTATATATGTATTCAGCCACTGGGAAGAGATGAATGTTCACACTGGGTCAAACAGAAACACCCACTATTCAGTACAGCTCTACCGAATACTTGGTTTTGCTATCTGGCCCAATATAAATATTCGGCTTTTTCCAGTGGCCGAATCATACAAATATAATGAGTGTGTGTGTGTCAATACCATCATGCTGACTTCCAGGTTTTGTTTAGCTGGTCACAGAGTCTTTGTCAGTTATTTCTCAGTTTACCATAAACGGCCATCAAAGCAACTCCAATGAACTGACTGACTGAGAGCACTGGCCATGCAAACTGAAAGCAGTGGTATACATGGTGTTTCATAAAAGGGACCCTTTTTTCTGTCATAATTGAGTCAAATGATAATTAATTTAGATGAAATTTTTACCAGTTGTAGATAACGAAGTATTAATTCAAAATATTTGAGGAAAACATGGCTGCTAATTAAATATTCTTTGCTGGCCGTGACGTAATACTGATGACATAATGTGTCATGAGTACAAGCTTGCTCATTGCAACTGATGCTGTCAGTTGCAGAATAGATACTTGCTTCAATGGTAAACTTCATCTGGTTCGCTGATGGCAAATTATTGAAGTTTTGCCATTGCAGCCACAAAAAAAACAAAAATTGCCCCAAAACAATCGCTTTCACACATCTGTGGGGATAGTTTTACTTTTGCTGCTGATAGCAGCTTCCAGTAAGACAACGCACTAGCACACAAGAGACTACAAGATAGTTGAGTTTCTAGCTTGCGAGACATCTGATTTCAAGCCCTCATGTTGTTTTGTGCTGACATGATAAACATTTTTTTTTCATCAGCGAACCAGATTAAGTTCAACATCGAAGCAGGGTAGCAACTGACAGCACCATTTGAGACAAGCAAGCTTGTACTCACGACACATTATGACATCAGCGATACGTCACGACTACCAAAGAATATTTAATCAGCAGCCATATTTTGAATTAGTATTTCTTCAGCCACAACTGGTAACAACGTCATGTAAATTGATCATTATTTGCGTAAACTATGAAAGTAAGAAAAATGGGTCCCTTTTAATGAAACACCATGTATATGTGTGCATGCGTGACAACAGACTGTGGTACCGACCTGTGGTGACATCTTTGAGAATGAACTGCACTAGACTGGTGTGATTGTCCTCAATGCACTTCTGCTGCCTATAGAATGCCATCTACATGCACACAGACAGCAGATAATGTGAACAGGCCAGTATAAAAAATCTGAGTCCGAGAATGGAGATTAGCTAGGTAGACAGAGTAAACAATGATGAAAGTGCAGAAAAAAATGCAAACTCAGATAGATAGAACATATCTTGAGGCGTGACTGACTGTTACAGGACATAATCAATGACAGGATTCAGAGCAGGGAAACAAAAAACAAAGTGCCTACAAATGCTAAGCGACAAGACAAGAAAAAGATGCGAATACAAAGCAAGGAGATGAAGACAAGAATAGATGCCATACACCTGTCAATCAGAAGAAGAAGGAATAATAGAACCAACTAATCTACAATCTACAGGGTGCGGCAAAATTAAAGACCCCACTACATAAAATGCATTATTCTCCTAATGGTTCTGAATTTTTCTGCCAAATTTTCAGGCACAGTTCCTGAAATTGTTTGCCATCTGCAGTACTAATGATACTTCATTTACTTCAGTATTTCTGAAATAACAA
>Ga0209671_1002279_pt1 | contig 17360 bp, 8 predicted proteins | sample WorMetHERISLAND2_2_FD_187401 | JGI IMG/M metagenome (GOLD analysis project Ga0209671, IMG submission 187401) | Marine gutless worms symbiont microbial communities from Max Planck institute for Marine Microbiology, Germany - Olavius geniculatus... | ecosystem: Host-associated > Annelida >...
ACCCTCAGCTGGTTCTCAACCCGGGCCTCAGCGATGTCTGTCGACTGACAACGACGACGACATTTACAGCAGGATACCAGCTTCGTCATCCGATGGTGGCGGCGACCACTATAACTATGCACCATCACTACCACTGGTGGACTACTACGACAATGACAACCAGGTTGTACAGCGCACCATGCGTATTAAGTTAATATTGAGGGCAAAACAGCAAAACACCCTATCTGTTGTTGATGACATTTTGAGAAAATTTGGAAGAAACTTTCTACACAATACATTTTCCCAGTGTTTTTATTTTGACAAAATAGCATTATCTTTTAGCTTGCTATGTTTCATTTTGTAGTTATGTAAATATTTATCATCTGGAAATTTTGCATCCTGAAGAACTTGTAGTTAGGACGTTTTGCTTGTAGAAAACTACAGATATGATTTTATGTTTGCTGTTCTGCTGGTGTAGCAGTAATTGATATGGGGGAATTATAACAGGGAGCCCCAAATTCAGACTTTAAGGGGTGAGAAATGGGGAGGGAGTGTCATAAGCTTCCACAGTGCATAGGATCTTGGCAGGAACGCACTCATCAGCGCATTTTAGTGAATTTTTTTTACCGTGAAAACGCTTTTCGTAGTTGGCAATTTGCTGAATTTTACTGCAGTTCTCCTAGTTTTTTCAGCTTTGCACAACATAAAGCAGAATTCATGAATTAATATTCGTAGTATTGTTATTGAAATTTTTACGTTCTCATGAATAATTGATGGTTGTTTTTCAGCTGGTTGATGCCGGTGACAACTACAGCTACCCGCCATCTCTCCCCCTGGTTGACTACTACTCAGGAGATGGTCGCAGTGCAGCGTATGACTTGGGTGATAGCGGTTCTTACAATGACGGTCTGGAGGACAGTTTACCTCTGCCACCTACCCGAGGACATGCTGGGCCCTCGGTGATCCCCAGAGCCGGCGTGGCCAAGATTGTGGCAGCCTCTCCGCAGCTGCAGCGACGACTTTGTGACCAGGTTACTCAGCTGTTGTTGCTATTTTGTTGCTTCTCTTACAGCTAATGAAATTAATGACTGTTAGTATTTAGTTATGTCGGTTTGTCTTAGTTTGTACTTTAATTAGCTGGTAATAGACGAGGAGTGATTGTTGCAGCTTTCTGATGATGAAGATTGCAGTTTTTCGCCGGTTGTGGAATTCTGAGTCGAACTGCAAAATTTAATGCAAGTTGTACATGTTTGCAGAGTTTTATGAAATTTGTTTTTGAATTGCAAAGTTTTCCAACAAAACTGTCAGTCTTCTTAAATCATGTGATTACTTCAGCAGTTAGCAAAACCCCATGGCATCAGAAATAAATATTTCCACCACTTATGAGGTGAAGATCAGTTATTACTGAACATTTTATTGAAAGTGTGATAGACTTTTTCATGCTTTAAATAATCCAAAAGGTCTCAGTTTGCTTAATGAATGAAACAGTATGGAAATTTGGGCCGCAGAATTTTGGAAACTGGTCTTGCAAATGATGATGACGATGATGATGATGGTATCTGTGTTTAGGTCCGCCCTTTCTCTCCACGGGCAGCCAGTGAACCAGAACCCTGCTCCCCCACACCTCCCCAGTCGCACGCCGGTGTCCATCCAACCACCGGAGTTATCCGGGAATCCCGGGGGACTCACCACCGAGTCCCGTACAGTGACGGAGAGTGCAGCCTGGCACATGGTAGAACTACTACCTCTCCGCCACCTCCTGCGCCGGCCGGACTCGTGGAGAATATGATGGATAGGGCCATGCAATCTTCACTGACAAGCCTTACCGATGAGCATGCCTTGAGGTAGGCTTGTAGTAATTGTTGTTGTAGTAATTGTTTTAGTCATAGTTGTAATGCACTGGTGGCGTGGCGTAGTTGGTAACGCGTTTCGGCTGAAACGAAGTTACTCTACGCTGGGCTGGTTAGTACTGCGATGGGTGACTGCTTTCGGGCAGGTAAACCATCTCGGTGCGAAGCCTGCCAGCTAGGTAGACTCAGCTTTCTACTCTCCGTGGGATGGTAAAATGAGTAGTTACATGGGTTACGGAAGGTGGGGACTTTGGTACAGCTGACTGGGGTTGCCTAGCCGGCCGCTGTGCCAGCCTGTGTCTGCAGGCTGCACGCGGTGACCGTGCGGCAGGCGGCTATGGTTAGTGATGAAAGCGCATTAGAGGCGAGTTTCACGATGATGCGCTATGCAAATTGACGACCTTTACCTTTTTACCTTTACTGGCCATGCTCTTGCTCATGGAGACTGATGGACAGAGCAATGCTGTCCTTACTGACCAGTCTAACTGATGAGCATGTCTTGGGGTAGACTTGTTGTAGTTGTTGGTGTAGTGGTGGGTGTCATTGTAGTTGTAGTTGTTATAGTAGTTGGATCAGCTGTACTAGTGGTAGTGGTAATACACTGTGTTTCATAAAAAACTGGACCCCTAAGGCAGATTGGCATAAATTTATCAGAATAAGTTCGCCTAAAATGATTTTTCACACAGTGCACTGCCATTCAGTTGCGGATTCATTGTGTTTGAAAAGTTTGGTATGGGCCAAGTACCAGCTGCACGGTTTTCATGGCATACTTATTAAGGTCTGGGCTGACTTGGAACAGACGATTGTGGACGAGGCCATTGACCAGTGGAGGAAACGACTCAAAGCCTGCGTCAAGGCCAAAGGACAACATTTTGAACATTTACTATAACTTTAGTCGTACGTGTAGGTTGCTTGTACCAACGTTTTTCGATATTAAAGCCGTTTTCTTGAAGTTATAACAAGAAGTTTCAGGGTTTGGTTTTTTATGAAACACAGTGTAGTAGACTATGCTGCTTAGCCTTACTGGTGAACAATGAACATGCCCTGAAGTAGGCTAGTTGTAGTTGCTGCTGTCTAGTTATAGTTGCAGTACTTGTAGTAGTAATTTCAGTAGCTTTAGTAGTAAGCCTGATAGTTGTAGAATGCCCAGCAGAGTGTTCTTGTACAGAGCAGCTGAGCTTGGTGTATGAATTGGAGTCTTTATTCTCCAATGATAGAACTGAGTGGTGTACTAGGCAACAACTATTTGTTGTAGTAGATCAGTTGTTGTAGTAGTATTCACAGGACAGTGTTGTTGTTAAACATGCTGTGTATGACAATGTTGATGTTGGCTCAGAATCTCCCACATTGGAGCTACATGTAAATGGTTTGCCACCTGTCGGTGACTCATTGTAGTAGTAATAGTCTATTGTAGTAATATTTGTAGGATAGTGTTGTTGTTGCACTGGGCAGCTGTGTATGGTGGAGGCTCAGAATCCCCTACATCAGAGCTGAATGACTACTCATTGTTGTAGTTGTATTAGTTGTTGTTGTAGTTGTAGTATTCACAGGACATTGTTGTCGTTGCACAGGGCGGCTGTGTATGGCAATGGTGGCTCAGAATCTCCCACATCGGAGCTAAATGGTCTGTTACCGGTCGGTGACTACTCTGGACTCTCGGAGCTCGGTGGTTACTCCATGGGTCGACCTGATTCAGAGGACATGAGTGAACTGGGACAGAGAGACTGTTATTCGCCTGTCTCCAGCATTGATGAGATTGAACGAGCCGTTGCTGGTAACTACTATGTTATTGCTACTTCACTACTGTTACTACTAATACTTTTTTACTAATACTAATACTGCTAAGCCAGTGGTGGCTTGGCAACATAATGGTAGGGTGTCGGACTTATGATCGATAGGTCGTGGGTTCGACTCTTGGTTGGGTCACCATCAGGTGGTTACTACTTGGATGGGTGACTGTCTGCGTACAGGTAAACCATCTAAGTATATAACCAACACTTAGGTCACCTCAGCCTTTCATCTTTCCGGGTTGGGTAAATCGAGATTTACATACCCTGCAGTCAAGGTGGGCACATGTCATAACACATAGTTGGGTGGCAGGTGAAACTGTGATCCTGTATGGCAGGTGTTGCAGTTGCTCTGGTTTCCATTAAATGCCATCTTTTAGCTCCTTGAAGATTTTTTCGTAGTATAACTAAACCGCTTGTGATATGGCTACTTGTTCAGTGGTCATATCTGAATGGTAGATCCATTACCAGCTTCGTGGACAGATGCTATAGACAACATTGATGAAGGTGTCTGCTGCTAGTGCTACTACTACCACTATAAGTACTACAACAACTACTGCCACTACTGCTACAGTGCTATTAGTACTACTACTATTACAACTACTTGGTGGGTTGATGGTGTGGTGTAGTGGTAACGCGTCTGATCCGATCAGCTAAGTTACTGTACGCCGGGCCCGGTTAATACTGCGATGGGTGACTGCCTGCGGGCAGGTAAACCATCTCGGTATGTAACCAGCCGCCTAGGTCAACTCAGCCTTCCATCCCTCCGGGGTAGGTGAATCGAGTACCGGCCTATCTGGCTGGGGTTAAGGTGGGGCGCGTTCCCCTCTGTTGGGTGGCAGGTAACACTGTGTGATCCCATATGACAAGTGATGCTCCGTAGCTCTGTGAGGGGTTCACTCCTTAAGAGTTACATTTTGACCTTTACCTTTTACCTTTTACTACTACTACTGTACTGCAAGTTGTGTGAATTTGTAAACTCTGTGTTAGCACTGTGGACAGATGCTATTGACAACATCCATGAAGATGTCTCCTGATGAGTGAACTGTTTACTACTACTATTAAAGTACTACAACGACAACAACTAAAAACTACTACTACCACTGTTACTACTACTACTACTTCTATTACACTGCAAGTTGTTGTGTGAATGGTAGACTCCGTGTTGGCATCATGGACGGACGCCATTGAAAACGCCCACGAAGACGTCCTAGGAGATCTAAACAGCTCGGCGGCGGCCGGTCTAGTGGACAGTGATGTAAGCAGCGAGGAAGCTGACAGCTGCAGCGATCCTGAGGCTTCTTTCCTCGCCGACGCAGACTTTGCCGTTGCCGTTGCGCGGGCTGCTGAACTGTCTGGAATGACCGTCGTCGGCTCTACTGTCCATGACCCCAACGCTGCTCAGCTACGAGAGAAAGGTGCATTGGTTGGCAGTTGTTTAAGCAGGGCATTTGGAATTATTTTTAGATGTTTTTTATCGATTGAGCGATTCTGAAATTTAGATTTTAACGAGTGTCATTCAGTGCTTGAACGTGATTAAAGTTAATTAAATTTAGTTGGATTGACTGACTGACAGATTGACACACTCGACAGATGCGTGACTTTATTTTTTTGTTGCTTAAGTTTGTAAATTAGTTAATATAGATACATACTGCAGTGTTGAGCACCAGTCATTACTTGATTTGCATAAAGCACGTATGATTTATGATTCACCTTGTGGCAGCATTGATCAGTGATTTCGCTTTCTACCAAATTATTTGGGTCTTTGTTTTAACTTTGGTTTATGTGCCACTCTGCATAAACTTTACCCCAACTCTAACCTATATAATACTATGTAATTATTGTGTATTTGTGATTAATATTGGTATAGTGAAGCGGCCGGTGAAACGTAGACAGAGGGCGCCACGTCCCGCTAGTCCGTACAGCACTGATAGCAACTACAGCGCTATACTGGCAGTCACTCCGCACAAACCTTACCCCAAGTCCGAGCGTCGGCGGCAACTAGCATCCAACGGTCGTCAAGGACGTCATCACGGTCGTCACGGTAACAGTGCTGGTAACCAGGGCAATGCGGCGGCAGTGTCCCCAGCGCTTAGGCCTCTTCCACGTAAGTTTGCTACTTCTCTTTTCTGTTTGGTTAATGAGTGCTTAAGAATGTGTTGTTGAAGATGTCTTTGATGCCGTCAGTCAGTTGATAAAGAGGAAAACTGACTGTGTAAAAGGTCAGCATTTTGGGGATAACCCTGAACTTGGGTTAAGTTTGGCATAGCTGGTCTCATTTCCCAGAAAAAAAGGGAATGTTCTGATTCTAAAACGATTCGTAGTGATGCTGATAATGTTTTTCGTGCATTTTGCTGTCTCTTACAGTTACAGACAGCCACAAACTTTTGTAGGGGATCCAGGATTTCTGAAAGGGGGATGCTGAGTGCCAGGACAGTGAATTATTGGGGTCTGGGTACCTAGCTACCAGTTGGGGTCAAGCCAAAGCTCATGGGGCAAAGCCCTGCTTAAGCTGTCAGCAGTTTGGAAATTTAATATGCATTTTGGTTTCATTTCTGTTGCACAGTTTGGCGGATCCTCGATTTGAACTCAGCCGTCCAGACTAAGAGTAATTTTCCCTGAATCTGCCGCTGACATGCTTGCATGCTAATGATGTGCTCCGGCAAACAGCTCTTTTTTGCTCACGACGGAATGAGGATGAAAGTTTGAAACGCCGGCTTGGTGACAGAATGGTAGTGTGTTTGACTTACGAATGAGAAGTCTTGGGTTTAACTCCCAGTCAGGTTACTGTCAACTGGTTACTGCTTGAATGGTTGTGTGGACAGGTAAAACATCTCAGTATATAACCAACGCACGCCAAGGTTAACTCAGCCTTCCATCCCTCTGGGCCCGTCCGGGGTAGGCAGATTGAGTACCAGCCCGTCCGGCTGGCGTTACTTTGGGGCACATTAATCTGTGTTGGGTGGCAGGTGTGATCCCATATGGCAGGTGATGCTCCATAGCTCTGCGATGCGTTTCCCGTAAAGAGCTATAAAGTTAATGGTAAAGGGTGCCATACCCCACAAGAGGCATCATCGGGGTGCTCATCTTTCTTTCTATGGCCGTCAAGTCCGTAGGTTGATAGATCACCGAGTCTGCGATGCATGGCCAGTGCGGTGCCAGACCTACGGTTATGGTCACCACCCTATAGTCGGTATCAAATTAGACTGCCTGGTGAACAGAGGCACATGGGTGTGAACAGCTTGCCCAGGGTTGTTGCCTGGCAGTGCACCGAGCGAGAGTCGAATCAGCAACTCTGTGGTCACCAGTTCGGCATGCTACCATTACACCGCCATACCATGGCCACACCATAAAGATCTATAGTCTGTACCCAGCCTTTAACCTCTAATGCTGTTGTTATTTGGCATGTGCAGCGATCATCCCCAGTGGCAATGAGAACATTGCTATAGCCAGCACTGGTAGCTCAGTTGTGCCACAACCAGCTCAGCAGGACAGCCGTGAACGATCCTCACGCAGGACCAACCCACTCGACGCCTTCGACACTCGCCATGTGAGTCCAATTTTCACATAGTATCAGTTACATAATAGTGCTACTCAAATACTATAAAATTCTAATCATTAATTTTGAAGAAAAACAACAACTACACTGACATCTATGACTACACTTATGACTACAGCTATAACAACAACTACAGCAGCTGCTACAACTGGTATAACATGCATTATTGCAAATTTATCACTCTCCTTTATAGCTCTGTAGGCCTATACTCATTTCATTTGAGTAATCTGGCGTTTTTGTTTTCAAATTTTTGCACTTGCTGTAATATCAATTATACACTTGGCAAGCAACAAGTGAACCTTGCCGAACATTTAGCAGTTACGAGCACAAATGCAATAGATGCTACATTCCATGTATATGTGAAGTTTGTAGTTGTTATTTCATGATTTGTAGGTGCTAAGTTTTCCATGACACACTGTATAATAATGTCAGGAGTGTATTTGTGGACATATTTTTGGTTGTCAAAGAAATTTATTGCACAGTTTAATTTTGCCCAGTCGATGCATTTTGTGAAAAGTATTATTTTACAAGGTAGTGTAGTGACACTGTTGTGGTGCTGGGATCTGTGATGACAGTTTTATTGCACATTCTCTGCTGAGTTTACCAGTCATAGGTTTTTTAAAATCGCTCAATACGTAACAAAGATATGGACAAGATTTCGATACTGCTTGTTCGACTTTCTGTGACATGTACAATTTTATAGCTTGCTGATGATACGTGTATCATTTTGTAGACGCCAATTGTCTAAGCCCACAATCCCACAAATCGATGTGATTTATTCATCGTCAAGACTTGTTTATAGTCATCTACCGATCCACCTGGTCCTCGACAAAGTCTAATGTTAGTCGGTGATGTCAGCTAATGACTGATACCAATTAGTGAACAACAGCGGCACATCTGATGATATGCCCCAACGCTGATATACCATACCCTCTTGATATACGTACTCCTTCCAATCCATGACAGAACGGTAACCAGGGTCAGCTTTCCATGGTCCAGCCCTTGCCAGCTTCCTTGTATTGTTCAACAAATAGGGATGTAACGGATTCTGATTTTCAAAATATCATGGAATTTAGTTAAGTTATCCAACGTGGAGATTTTCAGCCACAAATTTTGTATTTCTGGAAGAAAATTTTCCAACAATAAAGAAATTTTTTGACAGTTCGCAGGCTCTAATTTATGGGTGGGAAAGCAGTTGCACCCCACTCTCTCCTGTCGTGATGTGATTGCTAATAAGTAAAATTCGCTGGGACCAACAATGCATGAAACTATCAGCTCACCCAGATGCCTGCATTGGAGCTGTGTCCAAATCCAGCCATATCTGACAGTTTCGCCAAAAAACCTTGCTGGAACTTGATATCTGGCTTGATTTAGAAAAAAAAATTACTGGATCTTGGCTTTCTTTGATCCGTCGCTGAAATCCATTACATCCCTAGGCATAGCTTTTCATCTTTTGGTCCATATAGGTGAGCTGTTTACTCATCAATACACTACAGGTGTTGATAACTAACTGTTAATGTTACCTGTCTCAGGTACAGGACTGCTGCTAGTTAAGCTGCGTTTTTGATGCCTAACATGTTAGGCGTTGTTCATAGATAAGTATATTATGAACACTATAATTAGATACTCGATGCCGGAGCATGAAAAACTAATTTACTAGTATATTGCCTCAATTCAGGAAAAGAAAACTTTTTCCAATTTTTTGTTTGCCATGCCGTCAGCAGAGATTAAAACTAATAGCTAAAAGTATTAAAACAATTAAAAGTATTATTATCATTAACGTATTTATAATATATTTATCTATGGTACAGCTAACTTGTTTGGTCGTCCAAAATGCAGCTTTGGTTTCTACTGGCTTTGTGTCATTTTAGTCAAACGTGATGGTCCAGACCCATAGCCAGACCTTACCAAAGTAGGATTTAACTCCGTCTCCCTCTGTTATTTTAGCAGGAAAAAAACAAGAAAATGTGCCGATTCTAAAATGATTTGTGGGAATGCTGATAATGTCTGCGTATTTTATGTTAAAATCCAAATATTACGAATATTGGTGACATAGCATGCTGGTCCTCCATTAATCCAACTTGGGTTGTGGGGAGTGCTGTGGGGAGCTCCCCATTCTAGGGCAAAGGGCAAAGCCCAGCTGCAAACGTTTTTGTGCACTGAACATCTGTCATGAGGCTAAAAAATGGCACCTAGTGCTGACATTTTTGGTTATTTCTATGCAAAGTTTCTTGGTTTCAGTTGATGGGGGTTTGCTTGAAGCCTCCTTGGCTGTGGGCCTGTTGTTGGATAATACTGTGCTTTTGTGCACTTATCGACATAAAAATATTGTGAACCAGAATTTGCTGCTTTATTTATATGCTGCATTTTTACATTTGATGCTAGTATGTTTTTATCATGATTTATATCAAATTTTCACCGTTACTGTTATTGTAGTTTTATTGTCCGGTTATTATAGTTTACTGCAGTAGTAATAGCTGCTGCTGAATGAGGCTGTATCAGCACCTATTCAAACTGTACTTTGAATTGCATAAGGGACAGAATTTTATTTTCTTTATGCGCACCATTTTTAAACTGTTTTACTAAATCCTGCCCATGCCATTCTGTAGTGTACGGTATTTATACAATATATAAAATATAAATATCATTTTCATGTTACTGTTATTACCGTAATTGCATTTGTACTGCTTTTCGGTCAGAAAATGATGGAGAGTTTTTTTGGCTGTCTGTCTGATGTTATTTAGAAATTATTGCTATTTTAATAATTTATAGTCACAGATTTTGAAGCCACTTTGAGATATTTTGTTGAACGACTGATGTGTCATGTTAATACCGATAGATTTAGTGCATGCAGGGTGGAGCATTAAATAGTGGAACATAATATCTTACAATTATCCTCAATTACAGCATTGAACTGCAGTTGTGTAGACCTTTATTTTGACCAGTTATAACTTCTATTAAGTACTATTGATATAGCACGTTGGAATTATTGGTAAAAATTCAGCCACAAAAGCAGCCCTAAATTTGTGTGTTATGTACATGTTGTAAAGAATTAAAATGAAATTTTCCACTTAGTTTTGCACCACCCTGTAGTATTGGTGTGCATCGTGTTTGTTTGTGTATAGTAGCTTGTGTTTCGACGACTCTTGCAGCGATTCATGATGATGTATGATATCTCTGTTTATATGCTTTTATCTCTGCTGCATGATGACTGTGTCTTAGGGATACCTGTAATGTGTAGATGTGTATTTGCAGAATGTATCACATATTTTGCATATCTGCATATCTCATATTTTCCCCATATAATGATGTTTTAGTTTTAGTTTTCAGACTTGTGTATGCAGAAATTGTGGGCATAGCCATCAGGCTAAGTAAAATTCTTATGCACTTTACCGGTTCATTTATGCTTACAATCCAGCATATTTGCTGCATATTTGGGCAAATTCCTCATATTTTGCATTGAAACTTAGCAAATATTTCGAGGAAAAATTCCCGTCATAAACTGGTATCCTTAGTATCGATGTCTGTTGATACATCAGGCAGTACGAGTGACCAAACTAGTCACCACTGTGTTGTGTTGAGTCCTCCGATTTTATCCGTATATACTGCTCATTTAATGTTAAGTCAAGCATATTCCAATATACTGAGGTGTTTAGCCTCATCGTGCATTTCATTGTAATGTAAAATATCATGGCCACCATGTTACTTCTAGAAAAAAATGTGTTTCGTCTACTGACGAGGCATTGTCTGTTTGTTCCATTTTCCCCTCAGGAAATTCTTTCTTCCAAATCATCGACGGTATTTGGCATGTATAATATTTTGGGCGTCTGTTGTACTAGTAATTAATTTTAAACAGTTATTAAGAAATTTATATTTATTATTTACGCTGTTTACAGGAGAATACATGAGTGATACACATTTACATAGTCATGTCATCTTCAGACGTGGTTATAAATAGGGCTGTCAAATTAACACATTGATTAACCCGTTAATGCATTAATAAATTAACGCGCATTAAAAAAATTAACATCCATTACAACATTAATGCACATACGTAAATACACACATACTAAATTTTGTGAAGCAGAAGTTCCAAAATTCTGTTAAACTGCGGTTGTTTGACAATCGAATGAATTCAAGTAACTAAACTGTGGTTGCCATTTCATCCCTACTGCAAATAAATAATTATTCCGACGACAGGCTAATAGCTAGTCATAGCTAGGCTATACTAGCTATGACGTCAGTTATTTTTGATTATACGTTTTAAAATGCGTTTCTTTCTATATTTTACAAGCACAGCCCCCCAAACGTTGCAGGGCCCGGAGTAACTTACCCCCTACTCTCCCTGTCGACGGACCTGGTGTTAATAACGTGTTAATTAATGTGTAAGAAATATTAACGCAGTGCGTTAATCATTAAAAAATTAACGCTTCGACAGCTCTAGTTATAAATAGAGTTGTAATAATGTGTTCTATAGTGGAGCTTTTGGCCCACCTTTTGGCGTGCAACATTATGACTTCATTAATTATTGTACTTTTGTTTTTACGTGTGCATGAGACATTTGTTCATTGTTCTGTACCAGCCGTGTGTAACGTTATGAAGAGATTATTGACCGAGTCTCTTTGCCGCTTGTGTACATTGTTCATTGTTCGGTTGCTGTTTTGATTGTGGAAATCAAAAAAAAATATACTGTTTTTTTGACAACCGTTGATTTTAGGAGTTAATACTGCATTCTTGTGGCCTATTGGACAGACACAAAGACTTCAACGATCACGTGAGCATTGCGTTAATCTTCCTGCACTGCATGGGCAAAGCTACAGAGCTGCGGTGTGGGTAATCACTAAGCCATTTTTTTGTCCTCAAATTGCCTCAAGCAGAATGTGGTCTCGGGGCCATGAGTCAACTTCTGTGCACCAGTTAAATATAAGTATTGCTTAGGCCTGGAAGCATCAGTTGGTCTTGGGTTTATCGTTTCAGTTTTTTACAGCACTGGCCTTAAGACCAAGAAGTTGGTCTCGCGGACTAATCCAATGATTTGATTTCTGCTGGAAAGATGCTGAATGCGGAAAAAAATTTGGAAACATATCATGTTAACGTGCAATCAATGCAGTCGGTACAATTTCTGTGAACCATAGAATGCAAACAATCATTTGAAGCTAACAACAATTTTATTACTACATGTGAAAATTCGTTTAGAGCGTTTTCCATAAAAAGTAACCATGTCAGTACTTTTTAACGTAAAAATTAAATACAGGCCATACGAGACGTACTTGCAACACCAGAAGAGTATGTTAATGTCAGATTTGCTCAATGCTAAAGCACTTAGCACTGCTGGAATGGCACGAACATGCATACAGATAAATGCACCAACATCTAAAGGCATGTACAAAGCGATACAACTGAACTGAACTGAGTCGAGTTCATTTGAATCTAAGGAGTGTAGTAGAGTGTGCTAAGCAAACGGACTGAACCGTATTGAAATATGTCACTGTAGTTCGGTTAATTTAAGTTTCAAGACAGTTTTCGGTTCATTTCGCAATGTGTACTATGCGAGTTTTAAGTTCCGTTCATTTCTCTTGCTCTGTACACGCCGGAAGTGATCATACATACTCATTCACAGTCGCACAACATTCATTCGCAAAGCTTAGCAGAGGCGTGATCTGCAGTTGTAAACGCATTTCTTCTGGCTTTTGAGCCAAGCTGATTTCTTTAATTTATCAGTAGAGTACACAAAGGGGCTTCTAACCTTCCAATTTCACTCTTTGTTTTCCCTCTGACTCCATTAGAATTTCCAAAACACTAGCAGCAGTTACTATGCAACAGCAACGTAAGGAAAAGTACTCCCACACTCCTGCAGAAAAAAAATCTTGCCTTACCACCTATAAAAAATAGCAAAAAGGTGTTGTGTATTTCAAGTTATCAAAAATGCAGAGCAGAGGCATGTCCGGTAACACAGCCGCTGCAAGCGGCTGGCAGCTGCTAAGCTACTGGACACTTGGCTATGGCAAGCCGCTACGAGCACATTGTAGCGTAAAAATTTTACGCTGCGTTACAGTTTAGGCCAACATCCGGGCTTATGAACGTACCGGTTTTTAGATGAAAGCTGAAAAATCACTGATCTATATGTGCCACTGAACAGTATAAAACAACACTAATGCAAAATTGTTTTCTTAATTACTATTTTTACTTGAAACTCGCCTCTTAAAAGCAGCAACAACCATTTTTAGTGGACAAATTGACATCACGTTCGTCTGCACTAGCCACGCTAAGGTGTTGTCTGAAGTCGTAGCGGCTAGCGCAGCAGCCGCCAGCCGCTCGCAGCGGCTAAGTTACTGGACATACCCCATATTACAGTGGTCGGAAATGCGTTTTGTACTGCAAAAAAAAATCACTCCTCGCATGTGCATTATGCAGTGCACACGCTGGGGCTATACTGTGAAATAATATTAAGCATCTCATTTGTACAGCATTTAATATTAAACAGCATGATTGACAACCAGCTACATACCACACACACACACACACACACACACACACACACACACACACACGCGCATACTGTCAGTATATACAGTGAATGGTACTGGGTTAAATTACAACACTGGTAACAAGACGGGATCCCTTCATTCCAACCCAGGCCGATAACACAAGGCCGTTTAATCTCGGATAAATGCATGCAAACTTCAGATAACGTAACACGGGGAAAATGTTGAGATTTATTTAAAAGGTCTAGTACTACATTACAGACACCCTACATTACAGGGGTGAGTTGCTAGGTGGCTTGCCGTGACCCCACATTTGGAATTTGGAAGTGGAACCACAAAGAGAAGTTATTTGGTCGGATGAGCCAAAAATTCATCAGGCCCGTCCGTTATCCGGCACATTCAGCAAAAGTTTTCTGGAGCCAATTTCTGGACTATGTGTCAGCGGCATAAGACCATAAAGTCTCCCACTTTTGCAGGTTCTTGTGCCATCTAAGCGTGGAGTAAAGTCAAGCCAAAAACAGTGCAACAAATGAACAGGGTTGGACTGTCTAATGTTATTTTACACGGCTAAAAAAACTGGGCATTAACAGCAGGCCTGTCGAGAGGGTGGGGTAGGAAGTGTTAGCTACCTCGGGCCCCACGACGTTTGGGGGCCCAACGTTGGCCAGAAATATAAAGTACGCCAGAATGTACCAATTTGAAAAGAAAAATTCAAAAATTTTCTTCCCAGAGGGGCCCCACCAGAATGTTTCCCCGGGCCCCGCTGTGGCTCTCGATGGGCCTGATCAACAGTATAACCTTGCTATGCTCAAAGCACTGCATGCATAGGCCCTGTTACATTCAGTTATAATTACTATGTACAATGGATACAGATTACAGAACCTTAGTACCACACCTAATACTGTCCAGCAGCAGGTAATTCCATTAGTGTTAAGCTGCTGAAAATTGGTTCCGAATGATCGAAAACATTAATCCAGAAAGTGTTAACACTACTGTACATTGTATAACTGCATGAGTAACGGTTACAGTGCAAATTGTGACAATAATACTCTAAATTAGATGGTAAAGGTTCTAGCTTTTCAAGAACCAGCTGGTGAACTGCTATAGCATGGATCGGCCAAGGACAAAATTTCACTATGACAGACGAAAGCACTCAAGACAAAAATCAACCAATCCACAAAACATACCACAACAAATGCATGTGCGATGAATAACGAGCGTAAATTTATGCACGTATGATAATCTTACAACATTTCTCACGCCAATATTAACACACAGTTCCACAGTCCGTCCATCCTACGAAGTAACAATGCAATGTATGCAACAGAAGGTATATTTGCGAAGAGCTGAATGATTTGCAATTCGGAGAACTACATTATACACTGTGTCTCAAAACAGAACATCCCGGACATTTTCGACTGTAACTTGAAAACCAATTACCAGATTTTGATAATTTTTGGTACAAATATTTCTGACACAACTTGCCATCAAATGACCACTCAGTTTCCCACCTCATACAATGTTTGTTTCTGCACTACCTGGGGAAAACACAACCTGTGAAATATCACTTTTTTATCCAATGCGATATCATTGTTTAATTAACATAACATGTAAAACACATTTTGTTCACATTTCTGACACTGAGGCTGACACTTCATCCAGTTGTCCATTTTTCAACTGCCTGTAGTAAAAATGCTTGAAGTGTTGGCCCACTATGCGAACACAGGCAAGGAGACGCTTCTCCATTCATTGACAGCAGTATCGATAACGTTCTGCTCCAGACCAATCCAGGCTGTACCAGTCGCTTCTTGACTTCACAAACATTCCTAAACTTCACCTGGTAGACACGCTGCTGCATGACAGTCAAACCTTGTAACAGACTGGCTGTTGGGGCCCACAGATTAGGATACATGGAAGTTATCGACGTTTTTTCATTCATTTTAACACATTATGCTTGGTCTGCTTTCTCCAGGTAGTGCAAAAGCAGACATTAGGTGAGGTCACAACTAAAACACTTATTTAATAGCCAGTTGTGTCAGAAATATTTGTGCCAAAAATTATTAAAATATGCTAATTATTCTTCAAGTTATGATCGATAATGTCGGGGATGTTTTTTTGCAGGTTTTCTGTTTATTTCAACACATATTTTGCCTCATCTGCTTTCCCTAGGTAGTGCAGAACCATACATTAGGTGAGGTGGGAAACTGAATGGTCATTTGATGACAAGTTGTATCAGGAATATTCGTACCAAAAATTATCAGAATCTGTTACTTGGTTTTCAAGTTACAATGAAGAATGTCGGGGATGTTTTTTTGAGACAGTGTTTCATCCATTTTTCATCCATTTGCCAACCAAAGAAATGCCACAAAGACAACATGGTACACAGGCTGGGCAGAAAGTTCGAGGAATGGGGGCATTAACAAACTAACAGAAAATTCTTTACACTGGTTTTTTTCCGCAACCTTATTTTGCCATAGTGGTCAACACAATAGTCTCAGTGAAAGAAGTTATGCTTCGCTCATGTATTAGTTGAATGAGTCAGATGAACAGATGAACCACTAAGGTCAACTCAACCTTCTATCCCTCTGAAGCAGAGACAGGGCACGTTCACCTGTATTGGGTGACCGGTAACAATGTCATCTCATATGGCGAGTGACACTCCATATCTGAGATGGGTTCGCACCTTTAACCCTTTAGCCATGTACAAACATAATGCAGACTGCACGAATCTCAACCAAACCTTACAGGCAGCAGGATAAAATTACATTTGCAGCTCAAGCAGTGTGGCAGTTAATGGACAGCATTGCACTTTACACAGGACTATTAGTACAGGCAATATAATATAACACAACAATTATACTGAGTGACGGATAAAAAGTGAGGCAGACACACTTTACGTGGATCGATTAATCGGACAGTCTGGACGACAATTAGCCTCAATCACTGCAGTAGAGTGTGGTCACGTTAAAAACTGTTCAAGGGTTGAACATGAGAAATCTTTACTCCAATGATCGAGGCTAATCATTTCCAAAACTGTCAATCAGGGCTGACTGACTGATCGACGTAAAGCGGGCATTTTCTACTTTTTTGTGCCATCTGGTACAGTAGTTAAGCCAACTGCAGTAAAGCCACAGGAAACCAAACGCGAATCACCTATTTAAGCTTCTTTATGCCTTAGGCCCATAGCTAGAACTACGATAAAATGTTGCACAAAATCTTGCTGAATTTTTCCGGCAGTCGAGGGTGTTAAAAATGGTGTGAAATTCTGTGAATACATCCAAAACAAAACACTGATAGACTGACACATGCAAATTGTCACAGTGCAGTATTTAGCACGTGTGCAATTCTGTCAAAAAATTTCTGAAAGATCTGAACAACATTTTAATTCAAATGCAGCCACAGCCTTGACCCTCGTTTGCCTAAGGGAGGGGTTGATACAACCCCCCTTTATCGGTTTTTGGGGGATAATTTTTTCTGGTAGCTTAGTGCAACCAATCACTTTTGGCTATCTGTTCCTACAGATAAACAACGTTTTTCGACATATTACTTTCCATGATAGTTCTACAGGGTCTGGTTTGAGCAGTTCCAGAATCTAGTGACCCAATGCCGGCAAATGTCTACAGACGTGTTTTCCACACGTAACTATTATTATTTGCTGAGTTTTAGCTACATCTCAATACAAAACTATTCTATTCAGTTG
>Ga0209671_1002281_pt1 | contig 17356 bp, 9 predicted proteins | sample WorMetHERISLAND2_2_FD_187401 | JGI IMG/M metagenome (GOLD analysis project Ga0209671, IMG submission 187401) | Marine gutless worms symbiont microbial communities from Max Planck institute for Marine Microbiology, Germany - Olavius geniculatus... | ecosystem: Host-associated > Annelida >...
TTTCTGTTTATTTCAACACATATTTCGCTTGATCTGTTTTCCCTAGGTAGTGCAAAAGCATACATTGGGTGAGGTGGAAAGCTAAACAGTCGTTTGATTGCAAGTTGTGTCACAAATATTCATACCAAAAATTATCAAAATCTGATAATTGGTTTTCAAGTTATAGTCAAAAATGGCGGGGATGTTTTTTTGAGATACAGTGTATATAGCTACAAATATTTTTTTGCATATATTTCACTTATTTGCCGAGAAGCTCCCCTTGGTCAGATTTACATAAAATTTTGCATGAGGCAACCACGCCAATTTTTTGTCAATCAGATCAAAAGTTTTGATTCTGTGGGGGGTCGAATTTTTGGCTTTCCCATAGGAAAGAGAAGTCGCCGTTAACACAGGGCCTGAACTACCGTTCAGCCTGTGATTAATAAAGTCATTACCAAAGACCGAGCTAACTCGAAACAGAAGCACTATTCAGATGGGTAATTGTCCACTCAGCACGCAAACAATCACCCAGATCAACTCAGCCTTTTATCCCTACGAGGTAGCTAAATCAAATTCCGGCGTGCCTGGCTGAGGCTGAGCTTTGTGCTTGTTTGATCCCATATAGCAGGTGACGCTCCACAGCTCTGAGTTGGTTTTGCAAAAAGAACTACAGTGTACTGTGTATGGACATCTTTAACCTTTAATATGCAACGTGAGTTTGAGAAGAATCGATTGATCAAAATACATATAATATATAATACAAAATAATATATTGTCAATCATACTAAGACCTGATTGAAGATGTAGTGTGAGGCGGGGTAGACGTGAACGAGCATTCGGTTGGCAGCCGGCGGGTCGGTGACCAGCAGTACGACATGGCAGAAGTAGAGTAGATCGTTGAGAAGTTTGATAAGGTCGTTGCCGGCCATGACAGCCAGCAGGACGTTGTAAGAGGTCTTCATCGTCGGCCGACTGAAGACGACCAGTGCCAGGCTGTTACCCGTCAGTCCGACCACACAGATGACCGGGTAGACAACCAGCCCGGTGATGAGGCGAGACAGCTCGTAGAACTCTGCGTGCGGTGCGGGGGACTCTGTCGCCGAGGAGACGTCACACGTCATGACGTCATCATCGTCCTCCATTTTCATTAGCGGCAGGTGCGCGCTCGCTCGCTGGAGTGATCACGTGATCGACCGTTGATACGTCTGTACACGTCATAGACACGTCATATACACGTCAGCGAACAGACGCCAACATTGATCGACCTGTCGCAGCAGTTTTCAGTCATGCGATAAACGGCTGCAGACTTCATATCGTAAAAATTATCAAAAAATGTCGCCAATAGAATAAGCGAGCAGCAAGTAAGTTTAATTTTATAGCGCAATTAAAGCAACACATGTCATAAGACACTGTATTGCTGCTTATGGAGTCTATAGAAAGCAGTATGCGTTAAGCTGGCGTTTTAAGTCGTACAGCGAATAAGAAAACTGCGTTCGACGTTGTGTTAAAATCAAAATCTGCAAATAAACGTCTTAATAAGTAATTAAAAAGCTCAGCCACAGCTATTGAGCATTTTGTTGTATGACGTTTATGAACATAAGCAAACCAGTTAGTTCACAGTTCACAGTCAGGTTGATAACAAGCACATCGGTATCATTACCTGGCGAATAAACTTAAGAAAATTCAGCTACAGACTGACAGAGAGACAGAGAAACCGATGATAAAATGTTCCGCATGCGTAAGTAATTATTATGCGAACGCACTGCATGTGTCAAACACAAAACGTTGTTGTTTTGTCATCAAAACTCTTTGCTACATTATTCGAATCAATCGCATGCGGACAGTAACAACAAGACGCTGTAGTGCTATCGCGCATCCATTTCGTCGTAATTCGATCACGAGCCTGTCCGGTCGCTCTAGTCACGGGAAAATCAAAGAAGTGATCGCGCGGAGGAGTCAACGTCTGTTACTTGCTGTAAGATGAGAGAGAAAACATTGGTTACTGAGCCAGCTAAGCAGATCATAACGCGCCATCCCTGCAGTAATGCACGCGGTGGCGTACCGAAGACAGCCTACTGCAGACAACGTTCTATAGGCCTACAAAAGGGCAAACATGATAAATTGTGCTTCTTCAACTGCGTCAATAATCCGTCGCTTTTTATTCGATCGGCCGACTGCCGGCTTATGCTGTGCATATCTTTTTAAAACGCCCGCGATTTATGCAGTCTATGCGAGCTGCAGCACAAATCAAAAACACTCTGTTTTGATGCCTTTTTTCTCATCGACGTTCTCGCAAAGGACTTCCAATCGGCTCATAGATGCAACGAGTGCTGATCGTTCACAATAAGTTGGGCCTATAACTTTTATTTGCTGCAATGTACGATATTGCATATTTTTGCAACCGTGCTTTATGGCGTCGGCTATGTGGGCTTGTCACACGCTGTAATAAACACTGCAGTGTAATTGCGGCGTGTTGCACTGCCGTTGTCGATCGCACGCGTTGATCTCTGCGGCGAAAACTATATTACAAGTTCAACATTCCGCTGCGACTTACCATTTCACAGTCATGCAAATTTTTTTGCCAACAGTTTGCGCGAACACACATAAAGCAACGTCTGTTTTATTACGCGCGACAGCAGATACTTATCGCACTTCTGTCTGTCCGTCTGTCCGTCTGTCCGTCTGTTTGTCACACGGGTGGATCAGACAAAACGGTGAAAGCTAAGATGACCAAATTTCCACCTTCGGCTGCCCGGATGACTCTAGTTTCAGGAACCGTAAAGCTTTTCCATAAATTCAAAGAGGGTCACCCCGAACGAGGGCGCTAAATGAGACGGTGAGCGGGCAAAATTTGCGATTTTTAGCCAATAAGTCGCTGTATCTCAATAACGGTGCGAGATAGGGCCTAGGTTACTATTAATCACTAATAGAAAGTCGTACACTGGCTCTCGATTGCCACCGAGATCAATGACCTTGGATGACCTTCAACGCAAGAATAGAGGTTTTTATGGACTTTTCGGCGATTTTGGGCTGCGACACACATTTCTAGAGCGGCATCATTCACGCGAGACGGTGGCGCCATCTGGCATATGTAATACATCGTACCCAATGTCAGTTGCTGGATCGATGAGCTTAGATTTGTTCGCAGTGGGTCTTCAAACATGCACCGCTGTCGCGCGTTCCCCTTTGCGTTAGCTGGGCTTTTCTTGTCTTTATAGGTTTTAGAGAGGCTGCATGCGAGTACAGTGGTTGCGCCACTGTCGTTTAGTGTTAGTATCACATGATATTTTTCTTTTTTCTTCAGTCAAACGCACCTGATGCGCTGCGATTACTCTCCCTCGTACCCGAAACGTGTGGAAACACGGTGCACCGGAAAAAGAGAAGTACAATCCATTTCTTTCAAAGTCTTATTTTCTCTTATTCCATTAGAATTAGTGACAGCGAGCGAGCGCGTGAAAACGGGGAAACGAAATACATGTTTTTCGTTGCGTCAACACAGCAGGCAAAGCCTACGCAGACATATCTCCCCTACGTAATACAACGACTGTCGACGAGAATCGATCGACCAAAGGAAACGCTGCAAAGTGCCAGTAATCGTATCCTAAAGCCTAAAGATGTGTTTAAAGCGACAATGACGATGTCAAACTGAACTAAACAGAAGACGTCTTATGTCCGTTCACTCCGTTCCGTTTAATTTCATTTATGTTGCTTTGAACACACCGACTTTTAACGTACAGCTCACTGTTTTAAACAAAGAGCTGCGCAATGATGTGATAAGCCCTATGATGAGAGACTTGCACTGCAAAACTGCAAGACTACAGTACATACAGTAAACAAAACTGAAATCAGAGGCATAAAACAACTACTGCTATGTTTAAAAAAACATAGCAGGAAAAGATTAACACACCTCTGAAATGACAAAAAAATGCAGAAAATAATCGATCGTGCACTTTACATATAATGGAATTATGATTCGAAATAACTTGAAATTGCACGTTTACGTAACAATTTCGTATGACTGTCGATCACAGCTGCGATGGAGGCAGGAGTTGTATAAAAATTGCTTTGCTTTAATTCTTGAGCGTTCATGGTCGCTATACTGGCAGCAGCCCGCAGCAAGAAAAGACAGCAAATTGAGAATACCAGCACACACTAACCAGACACAGAGCAAGTAACTAAATAAGTAAATTTAGTCCAAACACAAGTACAGATGGCGGCAACGCTAACGGGTAAATCCAAACGATCTCGGCTTTTCCCTAGCTTTTAGTCTCGATGCCTCAGGACACCTGTTAGTGAGCGTCAGTTACTCTAAAGCTAGCGACACACGAGCCGTTTTGACAACCCATCATGACAGCTCGTGTGTCGCTGGCTTAAGTGTAGCAATAGATGGTAACGTCAGAAACTTTTCCCGCGAATTTGCTGCAGCCGTAGCTTATAATGTCACAAACAGCCGTAAGCCAATGTTCTGCTTCAGTTGAGTGCTGTTTCACACGCTGCAGGCCAGCAGCGGTGGGTTGAACAAATTGTACTGAATTTTACAGCCTAATTGGGTGATTCAGTGTCTCTCAAATTAGCCGTTGTCTGTTTCCCGTTGCCCAAAACAAATCGTAGACTTTTTTCATTATATATCATTATTAATACTAGGATTATTGGCATCATCGTTATTGTTAGGCGGAATCGCTTACATAGCAAAAAGGGATTCCGCGAAATAATAATCAGAGATCCGTTTGTTTTGTCGTTCGTGGTCTGTTACATTCGCGCACCCTGCTTAAACCGTTCGACTGGATTTTTTTTACGTTTTACATAACAGTAGTTCCACTTCACTTTATCTCATTTTATTTCCATTTGAAACATTTTCAGTTTTTTTAGTTTATGTGCTAGATTTAACTGCCAGTTTTCCAGTGTATTGTAGCCTACTGTATCGTATTGCATACTGTGTATTCAAACTGAAACGGCTTTCGTTTTGGTTCTTGGTTTTGTTACCTGTCAATTTAACGGTTCGTGAGTTTAGTTGTGGGACGTCGGCGCCGTCCAAGCACACTTAGCATTGTTCGCTATTCACCTCCCCCTCTTTCTACAACCATTCGTCGTATATTTCTTGCATGCGTCCGACGCCGACATGATGGGCTTGCCTTGCATTGACTTTAGCGTCTTCGTTTCGATGGTAGGCCGAACGTTTTGGTCCTGGTGGGCTGCACTGAGAAAAAATCAACAACAGCTCGATTTTCAGTCCCTCCCTCTGAAAACTACTCTTTGCTCAGGCGTGAATATACACTGTATCTCAGAGAAAAGGACCCCGACATTATTGATCATAACTTATGCTTAGCCCTATATACGAGTAATAATATAGCCCTTCGCACTGCCTGCACTGTCTTTTGCCGCCTGTCGAAATGTGGACTATTTATTGATTCATTGCAAAATAAACAGCATGGAACAGTGTATACGTAAATTAACTATGTGCAAATATAAGTTGTTTAAAAAGTCTTTTATTCGTTGGTGTTTGTTATATGATTCATTCAGTCTTATTTCATTAGTCATCATTCTTAGTCTACCACTGCGTTTTGAATCCGTGATCTGTATTGTTCTTATTTTGCTCACGTCTGTTGCGCATACCAATAAAATATCATTTGTCGTTATGTCGATATGCACCAGCACCAGCCTGTCGGTGAAATCAAGTTTCTTATTCATTTTCTTAGCGTCAGCTCTAAATTGACTATACCTGGTTAGCTTCATATTGTCATATCACTTTATAGTCTTCAGACACTCGCCACTGTCGCCACTCGACATCCATCACGCTCGCGCTAAAACATCACCTAGCTGTCTGAGCGGCAATTCTACCAGTGGCGTCGTGAGACGGGGGGAGCAAGAGGCAACTGTCCACCCAAAATTTATGGCTGTCGGAAAATTGTAGAAATGTCTTGTTGACCCAAAATTTTCGTCAAAAAATGCAAAGTTTAAGGCTACAGAACGCTATTTTGGAAAAAAAAGTAGTGGGCAAAATTGCAATTTCGAGCACCCATAACTTGGTAACTTGCAGCAGTGTCTGTCGGAAAATGGCATCTTTTTTGCCCCGCCAACCTTTTAACTCATGATGTCGCTGACTTCTTCCACGGACTCCAAAACTGTTTTCGTATAGCGGTTATTTTGCCGCGTGATGCGCGTACTGCACAGCGCGGTATTGTCACCGTAAACTGTCCGTCCGTCCGTTTGTCCATCTGTCCGTCCGACCATGTGCAATGTAGTAACATGCATTAAAAAGACAGTGCAGTTACAGGCAGTCGTAGTCGGTGGCCTTTCTGTTCTTTGGAGCATTTTGTTTAGCATTTTGTGCACTGAATTCAGAATATTGTTAGTCTCTGCAGTATGAGCAATAAATGATGATGATGATGATGATGACAACGACCGCCCGTGCGACGCTGCAGGAAACAACACAATTACTCGGTAGTCGGTATAATAGTCTAACGCAGCAAGACAACAATCATGAGGATGTCTCAATTCAACGGCACGTGACGAGAATGCACCGGTCTACGTTTAGTCCGTCTGTCGGCTTCGTTTCATCTAGACACGCCTCGAATACCTTACCGCACCAGTGGCAGCAGCAGCAGCAGCCGCTGCGGCAACAAAGTAACACTTTCTCTTTGATGTTTTTAAGCCGATAGGATAAATAAATACAGTAGCAGCACGCGAGCACCCAGCGACACTGGACTGGTTGGATAGGCTACCGTCGGCCACGTGACTAATGAAAGATTAACAAACAGACAATCATACAATTACCGCAACCTCGCAGGCGCATTCACTGTTACTGGGACGTGACAACAGAAATCGTTCCGCATAGTCTTAGAGTGTTTTCACTGCGTACCAGTGGCTTAGACGACGGAAAATAATTAAAATTGTTGCCACCAGATCTCATTTTAAAAGCAAAATGCACCAAATTCGATTTCGGCCGCTGCTCCGCCCCAGACATTGCTGGGGGAACTCACAGCGTTCACACAGACCCTCTACCTGGATTTTAGGGGGTCCTACTTCTAACGGCAAGTAGGGGAAGGAAAGGGGAGAAAAGAGGAAAGAAAGGGAGGGGCTAAAGGGGACGAAAAGGAAGGAAAGAGACGAAGGGGCAAGGGAAAGAGAGGAAAAGAGAGACCAGACCTCTCCCAATCGAAATTTCTGGCTATGCCACTACTGCATACGATGTCATAGGGCTACATAATGTTGTTTGTCTCGGATTTATGCAGGCTTCACGTGGGCCTATAGGCCACGCTGTTGCGGATCGTTCTACAGTAGGCCGTATTTGCAAATCATCATCCGGCCACCTATTCTTCGTGTACAGGAACTTGTAGATCAGTGTTTGATTGATGCGCGTTTGGTGCACTTTGTCCAGCGCGACCACGAATGATGGATTGCGAATAATGTGTAGGGATAGTAGGGATTATCGAGCCGCGTGTTCATGTTCGTGTCATCAGCGTCTGTCTGTCATCCCGAGCACTGACTTTCGCCAATCTGTTTGTTTTTGTCGCGTGCTCCGACGCTGTCCTAGCTCTGTAGCCAAGGTCTACTGTTAATTTGGGGTCCCCCTTACAATTTGGGGGGTCAAAAACTTTGCCACGTGACGGAGTGTTAAGTGGGGCTGATAACGTGCGTACAATTTTAAGGTGCACCGCCCCCTTAAAATTTGGGATAGCAAAAAATGTTCAAAATTGGGCGTGATTTGAAACAACTTTCAACTTTGAGCGCGCATATTTCTGGAACGGATGAAGATATCGACAAGCGGTAAACGGCATTATCAACTACCTTCTCTCCCGCGTTAAACAAAAAAATTTGGTAAACTTTGGTCCACTAACGACAACGGTTAGTTCGCTAATGTCTACCTACCCTAGGTCGACACTGCGTGTTCTGCGTATTTTAATGCGTTAGAGTTTTGGCCACGTCACTTTGCTACGAGATAAATGTGAGACCCCTAAATTGCCTCCCAATCAAACTTAGGGTGCCGGGCGGACTCACGTTGGGCTATGCCCTAATTTTCTAGTTTTTTTCTCTTTTCTTTCCTTTGCATTCCGCACTTGATTGAACTAAATGCTCTGGTAGGCTCTATAAACTGCCCCGTATTTTTGTTTTAAATTTTTTTTTACTTTTATGAAAGCTTGAATTTCAATCTAAACTTTGCATAAACCCTATGCCAAATGTAAATGTAAATATTGGTAAACCTAGTTAAAAACCGAAATTAATATTTGCAACAATTTATGCTTTCTTGAAACCGCAAATTCTGGAAAAACATCGATAACGTCAGAATTTGGCACTACCAAAAGTTTCTTGCAATTAAAAGCATCCTGAGTATGCCTGTAAATGGTAAACGATAAATCGCAAAATCATACCACAAAACTGGCGATGAGACGATCAAATCAGTGCCGAAAAGGCTCCATCGTTTTGTTTTATCATCTGATGTGGGTGCCGATAACACATAGAGAGTATAGTTCTAAAGTGCAGCCGACATCGGGTTGTATGTACGCGTCAAGAGGCGTCTGAGTACATCAGCGGCGTGTTTCTGTCGATGAGATCAAAGCGTTTGCACGCACAACTGCTATAACACAAACAGGTATAAATACTACCGGTACCAGTGATGTTCCATACAGATATCATCTGTCCGATTATCTCCGCGAAGCAAACGAGAGGCCGGCGTTCTATAATTACCGACAGGAGAAGAAAGTGGCCCGGAAAGCCTCATGCGAAGTTAGGTTGCCAGAAATACCCGACCATCTGTAGCAACGGAAACAGTTGTATGAACTGTGAAACGCAAACAGCTTCCAAGTTATAAACCCCGGTATAAATTTCGAGAGTGTGAAATGAAGCCGGCGCATTTTAATCTGGGAGCTGTACGTTAGATTCACTTAAACATATTAACAGTAAGAATATTATTTCCAGAGCGTTATCCTTAAAACGACTAAACTTTGATGCAGCATTAAACGTGTAGTTACGCAATGAAGTATTTGGCGTATACAGTCTGTGTTTTAAGATGCATAATACACATGTTGTGGTTTACGCAGTGTACGTTATAATTACACGGTATAAGTTAACAAATAAAAATGTGCTCGTATTTTCAGTCGACAGCAATCTGCGTGTCTGGTTATCGACTCATCGACATTTTAGCAGCTCTGCTATTCAATGCAACAACGAGAAAATGTCACGCACAACACATCGTCTAAAAACGACAGACAAGAGCGTTGCTAGCGGCCGCAGTCGCTGCAGCCGGTTGCTAAGCGCCCAGCGAGCGCGCGCGAGAGAGACAAGGCAATAACAACCAGGCGTACAAGTTCGCTAATGTCTCGTCAGGCAAGCCCTATACGTCAATTTGTCACGTACCGCCAGCGACATCATCGGTGCAAGCAATCAAGCGGCTTGCTAAAGACGATGATGGCAGTCACAATGGTCGCATTACAATCGGAGGAATAGAGGAGAAGGGAAGGAGCCGAATTGTTAAAGTGCTGCAGGGTTCGAGCTCGGCGATTCCAGCAGAATCGTTGTTCTTTTTTAGACGTTTTCTGTCCCATGCTCCTCATGGTCGTTTAGCGGCAAAGAAGTAAATGTCTAGTTTCTATTTATATTGTTTTTTTCCTTCTTTTTGCCTTTACCTATCGTTTCTTCCGTTTACGTAAGCCTATATTTCCTTAATCCGGCTACTAAGTCTCCCAGTCTCGTATTTCGTGATACGATTTTGTATCAACCATAAACGTGTATAGAATTTAAGTTTCTCTTTCTCCCATTTCTTTTTTCGCTTTTCCCGTCCTGCCTCTTCTACTCTTCTATCATATCAACGTCATCATCATCATCACTTGCGTGTGACGTTATCATCAACCGCCTAGGCCTAAGCGCCTAGCTAAATATGTTTGCTACGTAGACTGTATTTTTTATTTCAAAGCATTTACCCATAGCCAAACTACGGCCTATAACATAGGCCCCAAAGGTGCAAAATACAGAACAGCTAAGCTTCCTTGTGAAAATATTTAAATCCGTGCAGACGTAGTCTACAGTCTATACGGTACCTTAGCCCTACCTTATACAAAACACTGTAATTTTCGCTATCAACAGCACATAGGCCTAAGTTCGTCTAACAAGCTTATGTGGGTAATCTATAGGTCTACAAAAACTTACAGTAGGCATAAACGAACTCGTGTTCGTGCAGTTATTGTTCGTGCGACTCAGAAATTGCAATTCAGATTTTTTTCGTACAGCAGCAGCGGCAGGACGCTAAACAGACGTGCGGAGACTGGTCAGTATTAGGCGCGACTTGTGAATCAGAAGCGAGTTGTCGCAGCTCGCCGTGAAAGACGAATGTCCGTGCACTCGCTGACTCCCTGCCGTATCATCCGCTCGCATTGGAGCGCAGAAATGGACAGACAGACAGACGTACGGTCGTCGTCGTCGTGGTCGCAGCTAGGGCGGCCGGGGTGTGGCGGCGGGGCGCAGCAGCAAGTAACTGACGAGCAGGGTCGTGTCCTTTTCTCCATCCGGCGCCATGCGTTCAGCACGCACTGTCGGCTTTGCAATCGTTATAGCGACGTCGTCACGAGCTGCTCGCTAGCAATATGTACACAGTTCGACGGTGCTCAGCATCGTACGAGCTGGGATATTCGAGCTATGTCACAACGCTTGCACCCGGACAACTTGATTTTAGTTTAAGACGGTTACGGTCGATTGGTTACGGTTATAACGGTAAATCTGTCACGCATGGATAGCTTCCGTTGACGATAGTGGTTATGTGAAGGTAAAACCTCGGTCTGCAGCGAAATATGAGAATATTAAGCGAACTCATGCCGACAGTGCTTTAACACACGTACATGTATTCCACAGTGGCCGACGGTCGATAATGTAATACCCCGTTTACACGATCAAGCAGACATCAAGCAAAGTTCAAGCAAATGCATTCAAAATACACGTGAACGACGTGTGCTCTAATTGCTTGATGTTTGTTTGACGCTTGCACGATGATTGCTTGATGCTTGCTTCATCGTGTAAACGGGGTATAGGGTGAAGCCTACGCTCGTATACACCGTTGTTTGTTTGTCACGCTTATCACTGCAGACATAGCGCTAGAGCCGCGAAAATTATTATTTTTGCATGCAACCACGCTGAAACGTTTAGCGGCTTACAATCTTGCAACGAATCTTGCAAGAAGACGATTTGCGGCATTACAGCGGCCGAAATTTACAGTTAAAGAAATCTGTTTAGACTGTTTTGTCTGCCATTGCCTTACCAGCTCTGAATTCGGCGATCACGAGAGATAATGGCATATTGGCTAAATGATGCATGTGAACTGTGAAAGGTTACGAGACAAAGTCAAAAACCTCTAGAAGCTGTCACAAACCTAATTTCACAGTAGTCCCGGTCTCCTGGATAGGCCTAAACAAAGCGATTATAAAAAGAGTATAAAAACAAATTCAAGCCTCCAAATTTTACAACTATTTGAATAACTTGGAATGCTTGCACGCAGAAGACAGCCGGTAGCCTAATTCACTAAATTAACGCTATGCTTCAAAGCGGGACGCCTTCACCACAGCGTCGCAAACAAAGCATCAAAGTGAGTACTAGTTCTTCCCGCCAGGAAATGCTAAAGTTGGGTTTGTCGCGTACACGCATGACATGACTGCTGCGAAAGGCGAGTCCAACGTCAGCGACGTGCAAATCAACAGCTCTCAATTATTGCCCATGCACGGACATGGGTCACTCTTCCGAACACGCAGGCCTACTGTAACGTTCTGTATAATATCACTCGGTAATTTCATTACGTCTTACACTCGCCTAATCTCGGAACTGCAGTCAAAAATTGCTCATGCATATCGGCTCTTTTTTGCTTCTGCGTTATAGCTTTTAGCACACAAGTAGGACTGCCTTTTTGTCCAGAACCAAACCGTACGACGTGATCCAGTTGCTGCATCAGTGGCGACGTGCAGATGAGGGAAAATTGCCCCCTCTAAGTTATGAACTGTTGGCAAATTTTCTTCTTGTTGTCTGTCCAATGCAATGCACAGCATTGGACAGAGTATAAAATCACCTGCGTGTCCGTGCGTCCAACTTTTCTTAAGCTTTCTTCCTTCCACCTTCCCTTTCCCTTCTCCATTTTCCTTACCCTTCTCCTTCTCCATCCCCTTTTCCTTCCCCCTCCTCTTTCCCTTGCCTTTCCTCTCTCGCTTTTCCTTTCCCTTCCGCTTCCCCTTCCTTTTCCTCTTTTCCTTCCCCTATCCGTTCCCCTTTTCCTTCCCTTCTATTTCTTTTCTCTTTCCCCTTTCCCTTCCCTTCCCCTCCCCATTCCTCTTTCTCTTCTTCCATCATTCTTTCCGTGTCCACGTCCGTGCGTCCAATATTTGAAGTGCCATATCTCCGTAACGGCGCCAGATAGACGCATGGTGACAATGGACCTTTTACAGTAAAGCGCTGGTGACAAATCAAATGGTCTCATGACTGACAATGTCTATTGTTTAGTTAAAATAATACAGAAGGATGAAAGGATCATTGCTGCTGTACAATTTGAAATTAAACTGTTTGATTTTTTCCCACTGGTCTAAACAGCTCACTGACTATATTTATACGGACATATACTGTAAACTATCGAAATCCACTGGACAGACCTTGCGTTTGTATAAACATTATCTTGTCGGAAAAAAATTTTTCGTCCAGAAATGCTAAACTTGGGGCTGAAAACACCACATTTTAGAAAAAATTAGAGGCTAAATTGAAATTTTGCGCACCTATAATGCTCTGTCGAAAATATGCAGCTATCTGTCAGACCAACGATGCCGCTGGGCGGTTTGTTGTACAATCTAATTCCACGTTACAGAAAACGCGATGGTTTCACTGTTAACAGTCTAACGTTGCCAATAAATTCCACACATACGACTGCTTCCTCACTTAGCGGTTGCAAACCAAATGCAAGCTAAGTCCAGTTTCACTCTTATTTCAAAATCCTTCCTAGCAGAGTTCAAGCCTAGCTAATTTATGAGCCTAGCAGTTACGTGCAGTAATAAATAGACGGTGTTTCATGGTGAACTTAATCTGGTTCGCCGATGAAAAAATGTTCATCGTTGTTGTTGTTGTGATAGCCCACCGACTCCTCTTTTCTCGTTAGAGATGATACGAGAGGAGTGAGGGAGGGGATACGAAGTCGTTTGCAGCCATTGTGCTGGAAGAACTGTTGTCGAGTACAGACGTTGACATGCTGAGGCTTATTGTCAACGTTCTTTCGATGACAGCCGAACCAGCTGGCTGTTGGTTCCACCACCAAAAGGCGCCTCTACCAAAACTACTCCACCAGAACTGTTCATCGTGTCAGCACTAAGCAACATGGGGGCTGAAGTCAGGTGTCTCTCGAGCCAGAAACTCAACCATCTTGCAAGCTCTGTGTGCTGGTGCACTGTCTTGCTTGAACATGTAAAAGTCAAACTATCCACACAGACATGTAAATGCAATCGCTTTGCATGTTTTTTGAGGATGCAACCGTAAATCTTCAAAAATTTGTCATCAGCAAACACTACTGGAGCAGGGTAGCAACTGGCAGCACCAGTTGAGACAAGCAAGCTTGTACTCACAACACATTATGACGTTAGTGTTACATCATGACTAGCAAAGAATATTTAATCAACGGCCATATTTTGTTGACATATTTTCAGCTACAACTTGTAAAAATTCAATGTAAAGTGATCATCATTTGAGTGAATTAGGAAAGAAAAATGGGAGTCCTTCTTTATGAAACACCATGTATAATTTTAGTGGTATGATCCGAAACACGAATTACACAATTACCTCAACACAAGACCAGTGTAATTCATAACATGGAAACCAGCAAAACACACACAAGAACACTTCAGCAAAAAGTCTGCGCAATTTGTTCGACAAACAGAAAACTGGCTGTAAACAGTTAAACAGTTACAAATGAGCTACACATTTTTCAGTAAATCATTCATGGAAACGGCTACGTTAACTTCTTGGTCTTGACGTACAGAGCGTCGACAACTTTGCCCATGCTTTGTATGGTTTCCAGTGATGCTTCGTAGGTCTTGTCCGACGGTGTCTCGTCAAATACAACAAGGACCCCGGCACCCTGATCCAGAATACCTGCACGTTCAGCAGCAACGCAAAGCAATCAAAACTTTCCAGAAAAAAATTCTACAAATTTAGCAAGACGTTCAAAAACGTCAACTAGTTTGTCAAAAAATGTAGCACATAACGTCGCAGATCCCGGTCGGTAAATGACACGAACAATGTACGATGCATGCTACAGCTGTTTAATGAGAACATCTGTTCCACACTTACTCACTTATTCCAGCTAAAGCAAAGTGTTCCAAAAGGTCTACCTTTGAGCATCATAAGGGCCAAATGCCATCCATACCATACAACCAAAAGCGCGAAAAGCAGTGAAAAGTACATGACAGCACATAGGAAAGCAGAACACACATGCTTACCAGCGCACAGACATTTGCTTAATCAGGAACTTTTGGCAACAGTGATATGCAGTGAAGTGCAGTGATAATGAACACATAGACCACAGAACCATGGAAGCAAGGGGGGCAATTGCCCTCTCACTTTTTTGAGTGGGGAGGAAGCATTGTTGTTTAATGATCTATACAGCGTAACCCAGGTAGGCCGGCGCCATAAACACACTGGTTTATATGCTAATCACTCTTTCGCATGAAGCCAATGCAGACGGTAATATTGCAGCGGTCTGATGCTTCAAAGATGCAGCAAAGAGCAAAATGCAAGCAACTAGGCCACTGCAATTTTTTGGTGACTTAAGTCTACCATTTCAACTTCAAACCTGTGCAAACTGTGCAACGTCCCATGATCGCCTCGGCGCCGAAATATTTGCATAGTTTTGCTAACTAAAGTCTAAATCGTCAAAATTTGTGCATCAATTCACAAACTAGAAGTCCAGCTGTCGCTAGGGAAAACGTGCTACAGCCTTCAAAGTCATCCAAGATTGATGATTTTCATTTTACCTGAAAAGGCCCATGCAATTTCCTATTAGTGATCAATATCAACTTTGGCCCTATCTCGCATTGTTTAGCCACAGTACAACCATGACCCACAGACGAACCCACAGACGAACGGACGAACAACAGATGCATCATCAGTTTGCTTATGGAGGACAGAGTTCCATTCCACATTGCGTGGTCGAAATGCTAAGACAGACAAAAAACAGTTACCGGTGCTTAGTTCATGAAGTCATCTACAATTGTAAATTGGGCACGGCAAGCTGACGATATGGCTAAATGGTGTAGGCAGAAGTAGAAGGGGATGGTACGATGGCCACATTGGCGAGACAACATAAACGTCAGGTTTTCTGTGTTTCTAGATTTCAGAAAAGTAGGCAAATTTGCCGCTTCCATTGAACGTCCAAAAGCTAAAAGTGTTTTAGCTTCAGGGTGGCTTCACCCTCCTGACCAGAGGCTCTGCCCCTGGACCCTGCCCCCAGACCCGTGTTATAGGTGCGGAGCTGCGCTTGCCATGGTTTGCCCCCCCACTTTCAAATACCTTCCGCGATCTCTGAATGAACACTTTCTGATTAGTTGCATAAATACAGGGTGGTCGAAAAATGTCCCAACTTGTTTTAGTCAGAACTTTGTTGAATCTCCACCAAACTTCATAATTTTGGGCACACAGATGGCCAAGAAGATAGAATTATGTGAGGTACACTCACTGTCCACCTCACCTCACAAGTTGGGACATTTTTTGGACTACCCTGTACTTTTGATGTCTTACATTAAGCTTTCTTCATGTGTGTAATATACAAGGTATAGAAAATTACATTCCACTTAATTTTGCACAACCCTGCATATTCTCAATTTTTAAAGCCAATTCATCATCATTTTGTTCTTGCAGCTTTAATAGCCACATCAGCAGTTAACAAGTCAATACATTTATGCATGTGAGATTTTGGCCATATATAAATTGGCACTTACTTACTCACTTGCATTACCTTAGACAGTACTGTACTTATAAACAATGCAAGTACCGAAGAAATATCAATGTATCATCAGTGCAAACAGTTATGTGCATTAAATATAATAAATAAATAAATGTTCAGCGCTTAGTGCTTACCACTGAATTTTTTGTCTAAAATCATCTGAGACAACTTCTTCTCAACCACGTCCTGCAAACAGCAACTAACCAGAATACTGTAAAACTTCCAATAAAAGATAGTCCCCAATAAATGCCGGTTCTCTAATAATCACCGAGTCTCCAATAAACGCCGGGTGCCAAATAGAAGTCGGGTACCAGTCACAATGACGTCAAGGTTAATGGCATAATACTGGTACAATGACGAAAAAACACAAATCATATGATTAAGTTCTTTAGAATTTTGCCACTTGTCAAATGTACAAATAAACGCCAAAGGCATTTACTAGAAGTTTTATGGTAAATCGAGATACTGTGCAGCATTAGGCCACAACATGTCATGGCACATCACTTTGTTGAATACTCCACAGTCACCAGAGCAACTCACTACTAGTGATTGGAGTTTCTGGAGTCTAGACAAGTAATTTGAGCAAAGCTCACGTGACGTGCAATAGCAGCAGTTCCACTACCTGAGCAATTGTGTACAGCATGCAATAAAATAATAACGCGTTTTGAAGGAGTACCTAAATTTGAGGCCTCCATACTGAAGACTCCTTCAATGTAAAAAGTCAAAATTTAGATAGTTAAAAATGGGCGTTTTATGCTAAAAATTTTATAAACCTACGCAAGTTATCCAGGTTTATCTTCAGCCATTTCGTCGCAATTCACTCAGCCAAAAACTGTGAAAAATTCACTAACAACCTCTTTTTTTTGGGGGGGGGTTCAGAATAGTTCAAGGTCATCGATGTTAATAAATCTAAAAAGCCCATCACTAGTCCTTGTCCTTGTCACTAGTCCTAAGCAGCATGTATGCACCTATCTGCAACTGTTTACACACTATATGAGCCAATAGCAGTAAAATAACCACTTTTTAGGGAGGTAACCCTATTTGACATGCATGTGTGCAGGCCTCCTTGAAGTTAGGGGGTCGGGATTTGGACTGCTAAAATCTACGTTTAATGCCAAAAATTTCATATACAGGTTTTCTGGGTCTATCTTTAGCCATTTCAGCACAATTCACTCTTAAAATTTGTGTCGCAGCCCAAAATCACAAAAAATTCTCAAAAACCCCTAATTTTGGGAAGCTGAACGGCCATTTGATGTCCAGTTGTGTCAGGAATATGTGTACCAAAAATTGTTAAAATTGGATAACCTTTCTTCAAGTTATGGTAAAAAAAATTTTATGTGTTTTTTATGCCTCGCAGTGTATTTTATAGCAGCAAGGCTTTGTGCATGCAGTGAACGTGCAGCATGAAATTACATTCACTTTAATAGC
>Ga0209671_1002283_pt1 | contig 17349 bp, 12 predicted proteins | sample WorMetHERISLAND2_2_FD_187401 | JGI IMG/M metagenome (GOLD analysis project Ga0209671, IMG submission 187401) | Marine gutless worms symbiont microbial communities from Max Planck institute for Marine Microbiology, Germany - Olavius geniculatus... | ecosystem: Host-associated > Annelida >...
GGGGGAAAGGAAGGGGGAGAGAGTGGACCCCCAAGGATTTTGTGAAATGACGCCACTGTTGATGGTATTACTCTAGTAGTCATAAAAACCTGTTAATCTTTTATTTCCTATACAATGGTAGCATGACTGTTAACACAAAGAATTTTAAAAGCTTACTATGTAGTCTTATCTGGCAATAGAATTAAGAACAAAGAATAGCCCAGTATTCTGTTTACTTAAGAATTGATAGAGAAAGCTACCAGTCTGCTTGTATCAGGTGAGATTGTGTTGTGTTGAAAGGAGAAAGGCAAATACGATGTGGCTGTCGGGACACAGAAAACAAGTGAAGAATTGGTCAAGTATTGGCAGGAACTGCTCAGTCGATATCCATCCATTATAGCTATCATTGATCCATTGCGGAAACAGGTTAACTTTACTACACGGGATATTAAAGGAGTTTTGCAAAATTACTAAAAGTGATATAAGTAATGCAAACTAATGCCATTTTAGCATAAATGCTGCAGCATTCAGTGCAGCTTTAGTCTGTTTGGTTCATTAATTTCTATTTTAATTTTTTGTTTCAATTTTTGACATTGTCATTCTGAGTTACTTTTTAGCATTTACTGTCTATGTTGCATACGTAGTTTATGGTGCACATTTTGAATACAAATTATCGTTATCATTACCATTATTTGCGGCTTTTTACTGTCATTAAATCAATACTCTGGGGCGTGTGATTTCGTTGACTATCGTTTAACTTTTTGCATCATTCAGAGCCACACACAAACTCTAACATCTGACACCAGTCAATGCACAGCAGCCGTATCAGCAACTGATGCTGACTGTATTGTATTCATGCAGGATGCTGAGAGTTGGATGGTATTGGCAGAGGCTGTGTCACCTCGTTGCTATGTCGTCGGAGACTTCGTCTACCACCGTGCCGGACGTCTACGCAGTGAGGACCTTCCGCCCGGCTACAAGACATCCGCCATCGTACTATACCCTCACCAGCTAACGACTGTCTCCGACATATCTGCCTGCATCCAGAAAATGACAGGCACGTTATTATGCCTTGTGACCACTTCACACTTACTGCTTCAGTTTATCGACTGCTTATTTTTACAGAGTTGCAGATATACTCTCTGGAAACATTTTTTCGCTTTGTAATCAATTGTCATCAATTACTTGCACGATCTTCCAGAATAAAGAATGCTATCATTCTTAGTAACATGTTTTACAACACAAATATGCACACAGCTAAGCCATTCTGGCATGAACATTAGTCCAGCATTTGTTGCTTATGTGGAGTCTTATTTTTATGCAGAAAACGTGCATTATTTTTGCTTGTCTGTAATCAGTTGGCCTAAGTAAAGGTGTCCAATTAGTGTTGAACTTTTAATTTTTGTTTGGATTTTTACACAAATTGTTTAACATGTAGGCCAGCTGTACTTTTGTATGGCTTAAAAACAGTTAGTATATTATTAATCTCCAGCCTGTATTTGTTGTTTGCTGTACAGAAGCTGATAATCAGATAATCATCGGTTGCAGCTTGACAGAAAATGCTGATGACTTTGCTGCACATCTGGTTTGTAGTCAATATGATTGTGCTGTGTATAGCATAATATGAAATAATGAAAGAACTTAACTCACTCATTGCATTGATGTATTTATTTGTTGCTTGGTTTAGTCGTAATTCAATAAATAAAACTTACTCTACACCATGCCTGATTTACTGGTTAGTAGCTGGATGGGTGATTTGTCTGCGGGCAGGTAAACCATGTAACCAGAGCCACCAGGTCCAATCAGTCTTCTGCCCTCCATGAGATGGGAAATGAGTAGTAACTTACTACGTAGTGCGGCTGATTGGGGCAGTGGTGTGGCTGCTGGCTGCACTGACGGTTCAACTGTTTACTTGTGTGGGCAATAAATGGTCACATGGTGCACTACGGGTATCATTAGCTTACGCAAGTCATCTGCCTCTTTTTTGAGATTTTTAGCAGTGTTTTGGCTGTGAGTTCGAGTCGTGTAAACATTGCTGTAGAAAGTGACGGACTTTTACCTTTGTGTATGTGATGATTGTGTCGCAATACCTGGTCTGCTGAACTACGTCATCGACTTACCTGGTTGCCAACCTTTTGTTCTGCTACCACCAACCATCTGGCAGTGCCTCTGGTCAAATTGACAATCATTGCCAACTGGGCTTTCCCAAACGTTGGCCCATGGACTTGAAACGACCTGCCGGACGATGTGACGTTGGCCTAGTGTCTATCCATTTTTCATCGGCAACTGAAAACTCACTCCCTCACCAAATTCTTCTTCTGACTATTTTTCTGGATTGACTCGAACTGATCTTTCTCCAGTGGACCTATCTGTGGTTGTAGTACTTAGGCCATGCAGTTTAAACATTTTGCATTGATTGATTGGTTGACTGACTGCAGGCGGTCGGTTGTCAGGCACAGTTCATCAAGGTGGGAGCACCTTGCCGTGCGGAGCGCGTGAGCAAACTCAATTGCCTCGTCGAGATAGAGTCACGACTGGCAGCTGACAGAAGGCTGCTGGAGGACTCGGAACCTCATAGCTTCATCACCCTAACCCTCCCACCACCACCGCCAGCGCCGACTGAGGATCTCTTAGGATCTGCAGATGCAGTCACCAGCCCGGCTGCTCTGGCTGCTGCACCCACGCCGGCACCTGACAAGCCGGCTGCACCCGGCAAACACAAATAGAAACAATGACCTACGGTGGTGCTGTGGCAGGAGGGGCAGGAGGGGAATTGCTGCTCATATTTCTTTTCTACAGCCCAGGGGCCTAATGTACGAAACGTCATACGACAATTTTACGACATGCGGTTTACGACAAATGTATGATAAAACGTGATTTACAAAAAATCGTACAACAAAGTTACCACAAAATTTACTACAATGTTACGACAATGTACGACAGCTTATATGCTGTCGTATGACAGCATCAAGCATACATGCAGTAATTATTTAGATTTTTTATTGGTACAGAATTCTCACATAGTGCCGTAGTACATATAAATTTCGTTTGCGGTAAATTCAGTCAGCGAAGTTGCTGCAAAATCATTTCAGTTGTTATTGTTTACATCGGTAACCATTGGTAATGGCAGAAGCAGGTTATTGGCATGCAGCGCCGTGCGCCACCTGGCTCAATGACTGCGTCGCGATTGGTTGAGGCCGTGGTTGAGGTCAACATTACGGCGGTTGATTGGCTGGCTAATTTTAGCGATTACATAGTTATGACAGAATTGCGAGAGAGTTACAAAGTTGTAAAATCAGCTTCTAAAATTCGGATCCGACGTTTTTACGACAATCTTACGGCATCGTAACTTGTTGATTTACGACAAGGATATGACAAAGTTGCGAAGCATGACAATTTTTTGTCGTACGATGTTTTGTAAATTAGGCCCCATGTACAGACTGAGAGAATGCTCGATCTGTACTTGCACAGAAGACAACAAACTTTTTGTTATTACAGCATTGTTCACATTCAGAGACATGCATTCATTCATTTTCTTTTTTCTGCTATTTTCAGCATTATGAGATGTTTGACTGTGTATCTCTGCTGTCTGTGATGCTGACTCGATCAGTTACTATGGTTTTTACGCGCAACAGCAGAACTGCTGTAGCGCATCTTAACCATCGCAATTTTGTTCGTCTGTCTGTCCGTCACACAGGTGGATCAGTCAAAAACGGTGCAAGCTAAGATCACCAAATCTTCATAGTCGGCTGCCTGGAAGACTCTAGTTTCAGGAACCGTCAAGCTATTCCATAAATTTTAAAGGGGTCACCCCGAACAAAGGTGCTAAATGAGAGGAGGTAGGAAAAATTTGCTGAAACTGACTAAATTCAGAGTTTAGAAGTTATTATGATGTGTGATTAGGCCAAACTTAAAAAAATAATTAGGCCGTATCCCGTAGCGACATGCCAAATCGATACATACTGACTTTTTATAATCAGCCTACTCTGATACTGTATTGAAATGTGTTACACGACATTCTATGAATTATTGTAACTATAAAACATTATCAGATATAGATCAAACAATGGTTTGTAATTCATTTATCAAAAACCGTGCATGTATGTGGACAATATAAACATGTAAGAATTATTTACTATAGTGCTTGAATGGGTTGGACCACGCAAATCTTACTTCTTTATAAAATATTGATACCGCGATATTTGGTCGATATTGTATCGAAATTATAATTGTGATGTTGACCCATCCCTAGCACGGTCTAATATCTTATACTGTAATCTTATTTAATATTCTATGTTTGTTTACTGTCGGATTTTGTTTTGTTATATAAACGTATTTTAGGTTAAAAAGAGAATATTTTCATATGGCTCTAAAGGAGGTTGGAAAGATGGCGTTAACGCTAGTTGTCGATAAACCAGACGCCAGGAGAGCCCAGACAAAACCACAGATGCACGTTCTCGATGAAGAAACGTATCTGGAGGTAGGCGCTTACTGTGTTTACTGAGCAAAATGATGATGTTTATTGAACAAATGAATGATTGATTGATTGAAACGTATCTTTTCAACTAAACATTTTTTATATTATTTGTTAACGTTATTGGTAAAAGATCATCATCCTGTCCTCAAATTTTAATGATTCAAAAAGCGTTTTTGCAAACTTCTGTCTTATGACTTGATATCTGTAATAAAATTGTTGGGGTTTTGCTTAGTTTTCTGTTTACAAACGATTTTCTTACCCTTACATACATTTCAGTCTGTAAAACCCATGATCAGTATGGCAGCATTGTTATGAGATTTTTACTGACCAATGAAACGTACAGTATTTTGTTATTGCCAAATGGTCCAAAAAACCTAGCTTGAAGATTTTTACGCATATGCATTTTTAAGTTTATACATGTTCTGTTAAAAAATCTGTGTTCAGTTAAGATTTTTTTATAGTTCCAGCTTCTTCAGCATAAACAGAAAATTCATCAAAGCTGATGAATTTTCTGTTTATGCTGAAGGAGCTAGGAAAGACTAATTCTAATACTAAGCTTAACCACAAACCTAACCCTGAACCATAAACCCACTAAACCTAACCCTAAACCCTAGCCTTAACCATCATCAACAACAAAATTTGTTATATAATCTGTTGTATAACGTGTGTAATTGAAAAAGGGCATACACGTGAACATTTTCAGCATTGGTATCTGCATTACGAATTAGCGGGAGTAGGTGCACTTGAATCAGAGCTCTTAATCAGAGCCAAAACAAGTTTATGCTAAATGTTGTTTTTGCTTAGCAGTGTGCTCTACATTTTACTAGAAATGTGTTACATACTGCAATTAGGCTGTTATTTGTTGTATGTGGGGTTTTGTGTTTATGTACAGAACATGGAGAAAATCATCACCAAAGATTTTTATCCAGATCTGCCAAAGCTGCAAGCTCAGGCTGAATATCTGAATGCCATTGAACGTAAAGACACACAGAAGATGTGGGAACTTCAGCGGAAATTCTCGCGGAAGCGAACTGCTCTGCAAACACCGGGAGTCTGTAAGATAAATTTTGTAATGCTGCTGATCCATGAATAGCGTTATGCCGGATCCAAAATCTGTGAATTTGGTCTGGATGCAGATTTGGCTGGATCTGAACATTCTAAGTCTGTTGCATCCCTGTTTAAAAAGTAATGAATTTAACATCCTCACAAAAGCTGCCAGAGTGGCTAAGAGTAATGCAGTATATTGCTCATCATTCGTTGTTTCTTGTCAAACGAATGTGTCAAACAAAAAGTTGATGTTCTCTTTGTAAATTACAATACAGTCTATTAGTGACTGGATGTGGGAAAATTGTTTCTCTTGAAACCTTATTGATGAAATTTATAGCTTTTATGGAGTGTGGAGGCACTTAAAACCACTGTGTTTAAAAACTGCATAGTGCACACTGCACAGTTGGCATAGTGTGTGAAAGTTGTGAAACTTCAGTGAAAATGTAGTTTTGTATTAATCTAAATATCATCATGGTTTGTACAGCTGTAGGTTCAACCCCGTCAACATTTGACTCACCTGCAAGCAAAGCTGCAGCGTCACCTGTACGAGCTGAAAAGACCGGTGCTGATGGCTTGCCAGCTTCAGCTGATGATGAGCAGCCAACTCACAACCCTGAGCCAGATGCTGCAGCTCGTGAGTCTTGCATTATTATCTGTCTTTCCTAATAGACCAAACTGTTAGTCTTTCTTGTCGCTCTGTCTATCTGTCCTATGCAGTATACTAACTGGAAACAAAAAACAGATAGAAAAAGGTCTAAATTGGTTTGAACATTCCCCAGAGCAGGGGTAACCAGTGTGCCAATTTTTTGTTCAGAAGGTAAGGTCAGGATTAGTGTTAGATTTTTGCAGATCTAGGAGGATGGCTGCATAATATTTTGGTACTAGGTTGACATCAGTGTGATGTTTCTAGTTGTATGACATTGTAAAACATTCACTGCAAGATGTCTCTCATTTTATTTTTAGGTTAATTCAAGATTAATTGTGTTCTTCTGTGGCAGTATTTTGTTTATAATGCTGTCGATATAATTAGAATATGGTTTTTTATTATGTTTTACAAGTTTCTGCAAGTTTATTTTTGGGGACTGGCCTAATGTTGCATAAGCCAGTTAAATAACACCATAAGTGTAATACCATAAGTGTAGTAATGCTTGTGTTAATCCTTACATACTTTCTGCTGTGTCTTTGGTTTTTTTTTGTTACATAGTGCACTGCATAGTAAAGTGTATTTTATTTGTCATATGTGCAGAGGAGGCGTTGAAAGACGTCAATTTAGACAAGTTCTTGGCACGCAACACCAGCGAAGACAATGTTTCATTTAGTGAAATCATGGCCGACACGGAGAAAAAGCAACGCTTGAAGCATGCTTGGTTATATGAAAAAGTTGATGAGCAGCTGCAGGTTTTTATTGTTCTATACTATTGGAAGACCAGTGGCATTGTGGCTGGGGGGAGGGCCACGTGTCAGAAAAAAGTTTTCTTATCTGATAATTTGCATCCAAAAATGCAAAATTTGAGGCGGAAAACCTTCATCTTGGGGAAATTTGGGGAAACATCGAATTTTTGCACCTATAATCTTTTCCGTTGTCAATTTGCAACTGTCTGTCGGAATTCTGCTGGAAATTTGCAGTGTTGGTCGGAAAATTACAACTTTGTGCTCCGCCTACTTTTTCGAAACCCAAAATGCTGCTGTGGAAAACTGTTTAACTTTCAGCCCACGTTTTAAGTAAGTTTGTGACTGGAAATTGATATGTCATTTAATCCCGTCCCGGTAAAATTTACACCAAATTTGGTTTTTCTACACTTTTTCGAGTGAGGAGCTTATGTGACAAACAGGCACATCTGTAGTGCAGCCTATTAAGATAGCTTCATAATAAGGTTGTCAAGTTTTTATTAATAGTTGTTGTTAAATATAGCTTCATTGCTGGTCTATTTGCATTGAGATGGTGATCATTGTGGATGTTTGTAGGAACAAGAGCTCAGCTTAGCATTGCCATCAATAGAACAGCAGGCTATTGAGGCAGCACCCTCCGGTGTACAAACATGGACTTATGTTCCAAAGAATTCCCTTATGTATGTGCCAGAAGGTATGACACGGTTTATCTTTTATTTTGAATAGTTTGCTAGGTGAATGCACCAGAATCTGTGTTCCTCCAAAAAAGCATCCTGACATTTTCGACTGTAACTTGAAGACCAATTATCAGATTTTGGTAATTTTTGGTACTATTATTTCTGACACAACTTGCCATCCAATGACCGTTCAGTCTCCTCACCTCACGCAGTGTATGCTTCTGCACTACCTAGGGAAAGCAGATCAAGCAAAGTATGTGTTGAAATAAACAGAAAACCCGAAAGAAACATCTCCAACATTATCAGTCGCAACTTGAATAAAGATAAGCAGACTTTAATAATATTTGGCAGAAATATTTTGGACACAACTGGCTATTAAATATGTGTTTCAGTTTCCATTTCACCCAACGTCTGCTTTTGCACTACCTAGGGAAAGGAGACCAAGCATAGTACGTGTTAAAATGAATGAAAAATCGTCTATAAATTCCATCTATCCTAATGTGTGGGCCCCAACAGCAAGTCTCTTACAAGGTTTGACTGACATGCAGCAGTGTGTCTACCAGATAAAGCTTAGGAATGTTTGTGATGTCAAGAAGCAACTGGTAGAGCCTGGATTGGTCTTGAGCAGTACATTATCGATACTGCTGTCAATGAATGGAGAAAGCATCTGCTTGCCTGTTTTCGCATAGTGGGCCAACACTTCAAGCAATTTTACTGCAGGCAGTTGTAAAATGGACTACTGGATGAATTGTCAGCCACAGTGTCAGAAATGTGAACAAAATGTGTTTTTATGTGTTATGTTAATTAAGCGATCATATCGCATTGGATAAAAAAGTGATACTTTGCTGGTTGTGTTTTCCCCAGGTAGTGCAGAAACAAACGTTGGTGAGGTGGGAAACTGAATGGTCATTTGATGGCAAGTTGTGTCAGGAATATTCATGCTAGAAATTATCAAAATCTGTTAATTGGTTTTCAAGTTACAGTCAACAATGTCAAGGATGCTTTTTTGGGACACAGTATAGTTAGTCTTTTAAATATTTAGTTGTTAACGCTTGATGTCAGTGTACGGTATCGAGAGTGTCGTATGCAGAAACTCGCTCGTTAGTCAACATGTGTTAGCAATCACTTTTCATGCTGGAGACATGAGCTTCTAAATAATGAAAGGTTCTGTGTTTAGCTATTAAGCATTTGTGTGTGTATAAAGTGCAAATTTTGAATGTTTACTTTGCTGTATGTTTGTGTGTAGTATGATGGCCCACACACATATTTGTGTCATTTGTGGTAATGATACTCTGATATCATTTGGTGTAGGAGTCAATATTTTTAAGGCTCTCTGTCGTGTGTCTGCATGTACCGGTATCAGTATGTTAACAAAGTATCTTAGCACCCGATGGAGAGAACATCACAGAACTGTGGTTGATGATGTTGTTTGGAAGATATACAAACTGGTTAGGTTTTGAAGGTTGAGGGCTTAAGATCAAGGTCAGATGTGAACACTTAGGAGCCGCATATCTGATGAGCACCTTGAAGTATTACCGTCAAATTCTCTCTCTCTCCTTCAGGCTGGTTTAGATCCATTGGGTGAGGGGTCAGCCACACGGGTTCTCCGTCTCCACTCAGCTCTATTTTTCACGTCCATCAGGTCGACTCGCAAGTCCTCCATGTTGTACTTCACGACGTCGATCCACCTTTTTCTCCGTCTTCCCCTACTCTGTTGTCCATGTACGTCTGCCTCCAAGATTCTCCTGCCACGGTCCTCCTCTTCTCGGCGTTGTACATGCTCAAACCATCTCAACGTAGCCTCCCGTACTTTGTCCATTGAATTGTAGTACATTAAATAGTGTGAAGGTTCTGGAATCAAAGTCAAGATTGTTTTAAGGTCAAATATTTGAGTGGTGTCTTGAGGCTGCTTAACTGACAGAAGCAGTTTTTGTAGCAGTTCTTAGTAGCTTGGTGGTGCAGCAGCAACGTGTTGTGCTGGTGATCACAAGGTTGCTGGTTTGACTTCCAGCTGATACACTGCCAGGTAACTTGTGCCTCTGTTCACCAAGCAGTATATTTTGGTACCAGCCAAAGGGTGGTGACTTTCTGCAGCCGGGAAGGTAACTAAAGGTCTGGCATAGCGCTGGCCATGCATCATGGACTTGGTGGTCTATCTATGTTCCTGTATGCTGTTTAGGTGCTGAGGACACGCCGGAGGAAAGAATTAACAAGGCAAACAAAGCACGAGAAATTGTACATAAAAACACACGGTTTACTGTTACTCCATTTAATGCAGACAAGAGCAAGCAGTCATTGTCTGGTGCCGCATCTGCCCAAGCTCGGGTACTGGCTGGTCAGATTGGTCCCGACGGTAAAGAGATTTTGCCAGCCCAGTCTCCTCATGTTGGCGGATACGGCTTTGTGGCAACGCCTTCACCCGCTCCAGGTAATATATTTGTTATAATGATTTAATATTATATTATTATTACCTCCGCCAAGGACGTAATGTTTTTGCTGGTTTTTGTTTGTCTGTTAGCAAGATAACTCAAAAAGTTATGGACAGATCTTTCTGAAATTTTGAGGGTATGTCGGGTATGGCATAAACTACCAGTGATTCAGTTTTGGGCGTGATCCGGCAGGAATCCTGGATCACTTTGAAATTTTCGTTACCATTGCGTTAAAGGGGGCATAAGGGAACCGCTGGCAAAGTGAAGACAGTGACGCCACCTGGCGAATAGGTTTGCCTTGGCAGAGGTACCTGTGGGCTACGACTGCTTTCTAGTTATTTGTTTATTTTTATTTGTACAAAATCATGCAGTCTACAGAGAAAGTGTATAATCCATGTTCCTACAGGTCTCAAAAAGTCCAGAAATTATAGATATCAAAAATCCTGACAACTGGCGAGAAATTAGTCATGAAATTGGACATAGGTGCGGATAGTGATGAAAAAGTCCTGAATGTGGCTATTCTCTCTGTGAAAACCAAGTACTAGTAGTTGAATCGTTACTTTTCAAGTGCAATTTCTCATATGTGTGTGTGTTATATAGGAACTTGAGACAGTTAAAATTCAAAGCTTGTTAGCTGCATTAGTTTGGGTGCATTTATTCAACAGAGTTGATCTCCATTGCTCTGTGGTGGGTTCCAGTGAAGAAGATCTATGCACACATATAAAAGGCCTTTAATGTATTCTAATTTGCTCTATGGTTACGGCTGCAGGTGTGGACGCATCACCACTGATGACATGGGGTGAGATTGAAGGAACTCCATTCCGCCTGGATGGCTCCGATACACCGGTTGTTCCGAGCGGCCGTGGACCGGTGTTCAAAATTCCTGACGTACCACGTCGAGACCGTCTCCTACATGAGCTGGCAGAGAAAGCAAGCAAAGCTCATCGGGATAAGAAAGAAGCTGCATTGAAACAGGCCACAGCCACATTGTCCAGGTCTCGCTTGTGTTCTGTGCTTTCTTATAACTGAATTATTCTTCGCGTATTATTTCGTGATCTGCTTTTGTCGCCAATCTCCCACTGCAGTGTGTGGAGTGTTGTAACTGCCTATAGTCTCACTCCATTCAATCCCCTGTCCTCCATTAGACTGCATTATGAGACTGATGACTGCCTGGAGGATAACAGGGAAGATTATTAGAACTACCATTATTTATAATTATATATGCATGCATATAATGGAGTTCTTTCAATTTTAGGTTTAGCTCTTTTTTGTGTTTTGTATTTCTGTAAAGGTTAAACTTTCTGTTTCTTTATTGTAAAGTTTAAACTTACTGTTTCATTATCATGTGTTTGTGTGCATTCTGCCTGGAAAGGCCATCCCCGAAATGTTGGGCAGGATGTTAAACCCTACTTACTCACTCACTCACTCACTCACTCCATTCAAGCGTGATGACTGAAATGCGATTTGGGTCTGTGTAAATCGCCCATTTTCTGGCAAAACTCACTGTCAATCACAGTCATAAAATAAGTACGTTTCAACACCGTATGCTGTTTATTACGCCTCGTTAGACACACACAGTACAGTAGAACGTGTTCTGACAGTGTAGAGACATTGCACATTCAAACGGTGCATGCATTGCAGTGCTTTGCATTCAAACATACATAACAAAACGGTGAGGTCAACTCAGCCTTCCATCCCTCCGGGGTCGGTAAACTGAGTACTAAGCTGGGGTGTGTTCACCTGCATCAGGTGACGTGTAACACTGTATGATCCCATATACTGTAGCGTGCAGTTTTGCTTTTACAGTTTACACTCACGATATCTGTCATGATTAAGCCATTCTGTTTATGGCACTGAGTGGCGCATTGTATGCTAATGTGCCACGAAGAAACTTACTAGTGGACCTAGCAGTAGTTTGTATTACCTAGCCCTCTTTAAAAGTCTGCAAACGATTCATTGATTACTTGCCCTATTCTAGCATTTCAGATATTTACTACTCGTTATTTGCCAAAATGCTGCTTTGTTAATACTTGAACGAATGCGACGGCATGTGTTTGCTACAGTTCGTCGCCGAAATTTGGTTCGTCGAAGACTGATCGTCTGCAGTTCCTGTCGCCGGCTGCGCAGAGCCTTGCCAGTAAGAAGCTTGGCATTCGTACGAGCACTGACCGTGCGCTGAAAGCTTCCTATACACCGAGCCCATCACACAGGAGAACTCCGTCAACAACTGCGACGCCGTCACCCAGCGGCCGGACACCCACCGCTAAAACACCAACCACTCGCAGCTCTGCATCTAAGCGTAGGGACAATCGCAATGGCGAGGAGTCTTTGACTGACAATCTGCTGAATCTGCCCAAACGAGCTAAAGCCCAGGATTTCTTTTAATATTACAGCCACCCACTCTGACCGTAGCTTCGTTGTTACTGTGCAGTGTGAATGTTTATTCCATGTGCTGCACCACGGTAGTCTGTTGTTGTGAAATAGCTGTGTGTGATATAATTCTTGTTGCGTCAGCTATTGGCATTACAGGTTATTGAATTTATGATGATACGGAATAATGGGAAAATTATTATAATACTAATTGTTATTGCTATTTATGACTAACATAATGCACAACAAACAGCATTATTCTAATGTGGTTATAACCAGCAGCAGCTGAAAATTACTGATGTATTAGATTATGCTTCTCAAAGTTTTAATTTTGCCCCTAAATTTTCCCAAAATGGGGTTTTTCAGGCCCAGATTCTGGATTTTTTGATGAAAATTTCTGAACTCTTATGATTTCCCTACAATTATCTGTACAGTCCAAAGTTAAGGGAAGCTCTTTGCCTCTCCCCCCCGCCCGCCATGAAGCCACTGGTACATTGAGCTTGCAGCGTAGATATAAGCTAAGCTGATTTAATAAGCATCAGCTTCTTCTTAAATCAAGCATCAGCTTCTTAACTAGCTGATTACGGTCATCTATTTACGATTACAGTTCAGGAGCAAATGTCTGTAGATTAATCGTGATAAAACCACTGTCAGCACACAAAAGTACATTATTCATACACTGCATAAAGACAGATTTATTTTTATCACAGAAGAATTGGCACATCCATAATACATACAATGATAATACACAAGGAATAGTGACAAACTGAGCAAATGCTATGTCATGACTGCAGTTCTAGTGGCTGAAGCTTAAAAAGTACACATTGTACACCATTCTACAGGGTGTGCCAAAAAATGACCCAACTTGTTTTGTCAGATCTTCATCAAATAACTACAAAATTTGATAATTTTTGGCACACGGATAGCCAATACAATAGAAATATGTAAGTGAGTGAGTGAGTAGGGTTTAACGTCCCACCCGACACAGTATAGGTCATTTAGGGGACGCTCTTTTCAGGCAAAATGCACACAAACACATAGTAATGGTACAGTAAGTTTAACCTTTACAATAAAGGAACAGAAAGTTTAACCTTTACAGAAACACAAACAAGAAATTTGAGCTAATGCTCACGGGACACGCGAAAGCCTATAGCAGTTCCTACCCGCAGGCAGTCACCCATCGCAGTACTAACTGGGCCTGGCGTAGAGTAACTTCGTTTCAGCCGAAACATGTTAACAACTATGCCACGCCACCAATGCCAGTACTGTGGTGCCGCCTTGTGAATGATATAGACTTGTCCCGGCCGAAAGCGCCAAAAAAAAATGCATACAACCACCTATTTTGGCGTTCAAGGTGATCGAATTCGGCGCCAATTGAAAGCCAGTATACGATTCACTATTAGTGATTAATAGTAACCTAGGCTTTATCTCGCACTGTTACTGAGATACAGCGAGTTAATGGCCAAAAATCGCAAATTTTGCCTACCCCTCCTCTCATTTAGCACCCTCGTTCGAGGTGACCACTTTGAATTTATCGAAAAGCTTTACAGTTCCTGAAACTAGAGTCTTCCAGGCAGCTGACGGTGAAGATTTGGTGATCCTAGCTTGGACCATTTTTGCCTGATCCACCCATGTGACCGACGGACAGACAGAATTGCGATGGCTAAGACGCGCTGAAAGCAGTAGCTGCTTTCGCACGTAAAACAAGCGAAACCTAAATTTGTAAGAACTCCATTATACACGTGCATATGTAATTAACATAATGGTAGTTCTAATAATCTTCCCTGTTAAGGTATACTTATTATCCCTCTCACGTAGTTTATGTCAACGCACTACCATGTAAAATGCAGATGCTCCAAATTGTTGCAATATGCTCAGTTGTTGTCTCCGTAAAAGTTCTAATGATTTCATTAAGCACACAATAAACTAAAATGTAATTTATTCAGCAGAATGATAAGTTTGTGTAACAACTTGCTTCCAAATTATCAGAATTCATGCCCAAAGTGTACGCAATGGCTTAGACGTGAAACCACAGCTGACAGCAGCATTAATGATCAACTGGTCAAAATGCATGGCACTCATTCGTGGATAAAATGTGCTTTAAGCTCATCATATTGTTCTCTGCTATTTTCAGCATACCATATTTAATACCACAAAATTATTACATCACATGGCACTCTGTCAGATTAATAATTAAAAAAATGAGCAATCTGATACTGATCATCACCATATAATATAACAATTTGGACCATCTGCATTTTACACGGTAGTGCATCGGCATAAATTATGTGAGGTGGACATTGAGTACACCTTACATAATTCTTACACAATTCTATCATCTTGGCTATTTGTGTGCTAAAAATTATCAAATTTGGTGTTCTGACAAAAACAAGTTGTGTCATCAAATATCTATACAAAATAAAATAGATTAGCTTAAAATGCCTGATACAAACAGCAAATGAAAAACAAGAAAACATAAAAGAACATTCAGCAGTAAATGCATGACACTGATACACACAACTAAAAATATTCACATTGGACCTGTACATAGATGCAGCATGAAATATATCACAAAACACGAACTTTAACATCACTAATATCATGACAAACACTGACGAACATTTTGAATGATCAATAAATGAGCAAAATGATCAGATGGCAAAGTATTCAACACCATCTTTTGCTTTCACATGTTATTTACAGCAAAGGCATATGGAACAGTGCAGTCATAACAAAAATGAGAATGCGTGAAAGTCGGTGGCATAAGGCGATCTTCCTAAAATTTTGGCAAGTAAAGTAAGTAAGTAAAATGTAAATTTATATAGCACATATCGTTAATATAGCCTCTAATGCATTTGCACTTTGGTTTTTAGTCATGCCTCTCACTCTGTGAAAATGTGTTTCATGACACTAAAATATGGCAAATATGCCACAACTAGCATTATGTTTGCAAGTTTCTGCATATGCCATCATATTTGTAAAATTGCTAACTGGGCCATTTTGTCAACACTTTATGTACTGACCGTAACGTCATAATTTCTACACAGTAAAATCTTTTTTCTAAATTTTGGAAGACTTTCATGATTTTCCAGACAAGTCTGCTTATTTTGGGAAATTTAACGACAAGATTCAAATTTCAGGCATTTTGGAATGAGTGGGAGGCATGGTTTATGCAAAGGTACCTCGATTTCATGATCGTCTGCTATTGAACGCTCGCGGGCGAGCATTAGACATTCGGGAGAAATCCACAGAGCCATTGTTACTGTAAGCGTCAGTCGGTCGCACCAGAGTATGGCCTTGTCTATGTATACGTAAAGGCACCGGCCGGCCAATGCCAAGCCCCCACGTCACCGCTATAAACAACAGGATGCCGATGACTTGCAGGCCGGCAATGAAATAGAAATAGTAGTCGAGATGACACAGGCGCTGCGCTTCAGCGTACGTCCGGCAGTTGATATTGCCAAAGTCGAACGGTGTGAACCAGATGTCTTCGAACCACTGGATGGTGCCAAAGCCGAAGAGAGAACCGACGCCCTGTGAGAACCAGTATAGAGCCATGATGATGCCCTGCATCGATCGAGGAGCATAGATGTATGCCAGCTCAAGTCCTGTTACAAGCCAAACATGGCAAAAGTGAATTAGTTTCGTGTCATATTGTCAATTCTCTCAGACATGTGAGACAAAACCATGACAGATATTGAAAATTTGGCCCGACGAAATTCCTATACTGTGCCCTAGTTCAACTACTGGAGTTGTCGCCTGCCAGTTTTGCCAGCTCCCACTATAAACGGGGAAGGATATGGACTATCAAAAACGAGATTTTTTACTTGAAAATGTGCTGACGTGCCATGAAGAAACTAGTCACTCACTTTTAAACATACTGGCGGACAGTCATTCCAATGAAGGCAGCAGCATTTGCCAAAATGTCAAGAAGTTAACTAAAATGGTTGTAATTTGACAAATTTATATAATTTAATTACTCACTCAGTTCAGATCCAGCAATATATTATCTGGTTTCTATTTCTAACAGCATGGAAAATGCACTGACAACAGAATGAAAGAAGAAAAGCAATTCCGATCACCACTACACAAGCATAACAGTATGATTAGCACAGAAAGATATTAAAGCATAGATAAATGGTAAGTAAGCAGGGAAGCAAAATGTCAACCGTATTTAATATAGTGCATCATCGCCAGAATGGCCCCAACTGCTACACATCACCATAACTAGCACTTACCCGCAATACTAGTAAACAGTTCACCCATTGCCACAAGTGCATACTGTGGAATCTGATAGAGAATCGTCATATCCGCAGCCTGGTAATACGTTGAACCTGGGAAAACAAACACTGAACCGAACATTATTATACTTGACCAAAGAAGTTACACTACTACCGACCGTTAGACGCCTGCCATTCACACTTGTGTAAGCTGCACATGCAATATTCACAGAAAAATTTACCGCTGATCTGAGACTGATCAGACTTGCAACGCAATGCAGAATTCAGGCAGAAGTACCATCGGGCTATACACTGTGTTCAGAAAAAAACATCGTTACGTTTTCTTTTATATCTCCATGGAAAATGTTTAGATTTCCACAAAATTTTCCGGGAATGTTCTCGACAGAACTAGTTTTCCATCAGTGTAAAAGTTAGACACTCTTTGCTTTTGATGATGTCATGCTGACATCATATTTTCGTGTTTCTAAATTATGAGTTTTACCTTTGAAGACAGACATTGATAAATGTTTATGAGTCAGCAAGAGTTATGAAGCTGCAACTTTGTGCAAGATGTTTCTGGACAATGGACAGAAAATTGAATGTCGATTGAATAAAACTTTTAAATAAAAAACTGACATTTCCGACAGTATGAAGCTGTTTGACTGATAGCGGGCAAGTGGTCATCAATGCAGTTACGCAGTGTGCAGACGCCTGCCAACTTCAACAAAGTTGAAGGTTTCATACTCAGCTAAGAAGATAAA
>Ga0209671_1002284_pt1 | contig 17347 bp, 8 predicted proteins | sample WorMetHERISLAND2_2_FD_187401 | JGI IMG/M metagenome (GOLD analysis project Ga0209671, IMG submission 187401) | Marine gutless worms symbiont microbial communities from Max Planck institute for Marine Microbiology, Germany - Olavius geniculatus... | ecosystem: Host-associated > Annelida >...
ACTGATTGCTGTCGGCTAAAAATGTCACCTGCAAATCAAAGTTTCTGGCAAGCATAATCTTGGATTTGTGGGTTTGAAAAAATAGCAGGTTACCTGGGTTTGCACTCCCTAGTATTAAGAACCATTTTTTATCACAAGCTATGTGTCATACTGTGTTACAAGTAACTCCTGAGTATGTTTGTTTTTTTCTTTTTAGTTGCTTTTATTTTCTTGCATGCATGTGTGTTCATTTGTGTTGTTTTGTGCTATCTTTGCTGGATTGACAAATTAAGCTATACAGCCCGTCTGGAGGCGTTGACCCAGACCCCTGTAGACTTGTTAAGAATTACGTTCCAAATAAAAACAACACTGGTTTCCCATGTGTCATCGTCCAGTAAAGGTTTACATCTAGTGTTATACGCAAATGATTTTTTATTGTCGACGTGCGTTGCTGTAGCTGAGATTGTCTGGGTTTGTATAATACAGAGAATAAGACAAAATTGCCATTTTTGTAGGATACCAGAAAGCTAAAAGGTTTTCTCTACTGAGATTGATGACTGTCTGGAGAATAACAGGGAAGATTATTAGAACTGCTATTACCATTACATATGCACAATTATATTCGGCAGTTCTTACAATTCTTGGTTTAACGGGTAGGTCATTTCTTGTGTTTCGTGTTTCATCAAGGTTCAACTTTCTGTAAAGGTTAAACTTTGTGTTCAGTTATTATGTGCATGTGCAATCCTGCCTGTAAAGGCCATCCCCAAAATGACCTATACTGTGTTGGGTGGGACGTTAAACCATACTCACTCACTCACTCACTTTTCCCTACTGGTCCGCTGACCATGGACTCTGCCATGGAGACTGCTGGGGGCACTTCTTAGATTTTCATTTTAGGCTCATGTTCATGGAACCCTAAGCCCCTTTGGTACCTGGTAATTTATATGTGTGCATTGCTTGGTTAGGCCGTCCCTGAAATGACCTATACTTTTTGGGGTAGGATGTTAAGGCCTACTCACTCACTGGCTGTGCCAGTGTTGAGTTATGTGATGTCTAGTCAGAACTACATGTACGATGTGGCACAAATCCACTCCAGCTAGCTGATAAAACTCTTTAAGTTAACACTTATGCAGCAGAGTTTTCTGACTATTATGTTGTGTTTTGTATGACGTTAAGAGGTGCTCATTGTAGTTTTTCATTCAGATCCTTCTGTCATTTACAGTTGCAGAAGTCCATCAACAGTCTCTGAGCACTGAAGGGATTAGCACAGGCTAATTTGACGCTGTGATGGTGTTAGTTTTGTTCACAATATGCACCGTTTAATAAAGTATAAGATGTATTTGCTCGTTATCTCCGCCAATGGAACGAAGTGAACATTGGAGGAGATTATGAGATTGGTTATTCTGTCTATGTTGGTGTGTGTGTGCGTATGTGTGTCTGTGTACACGATGACTCGTCATCTTCACGTGTCATACACAACGGCAGGAACGGTGGCGCCCTCCTGTGAAAACTTCTACATTGGCGGAGATATGCACTGTCACGAGCGCCTTCTAGTTAATCAGTTGTTTTGTTTGGTCATGTTATTACTGTGTAACGTTATTGGCTGTTTCTAGTAACCAGTTTCATACATTTCACTGTTAGTGCATTATTTTTAAAGTCGTAGATTTATTCTCCTCATAAGCAGTTATTGTTGACGAACAAATGTATTAGTTAGCCGTAAGGATGACTGACTTTTGTATGTGAGATGCGAAATGTCAAAAACTGTTTTCAGGGGTAAGAATTTTTTGGCTTCATTGTTTCAGTTGTTTAGCTTCTGGTAGTTTGATTTTAGCTTCAACTCTGTGTTTTCACATTAATGCCAACTGTGCCAAAGCTGTGACTGTTTCGTTTTGAGTATCTGTCATTATGTGGTGTTGGCTTGACAGCAGAGTGTCGGTGACTTGTTTTGTATTTTCGTTGCTGTTGAAAATGACTTGCAGTCGTGGTGTTGCTGCATAAAAACCTTGGGCAGATGCCTCAGTCTCGTTATATAAAGGTTAGATGTAGCCTAGTGCTGTTGAATTAGCATGCTAACTTAAGGAATTATCGATCACAGTTAAAAAATAACGCCATTAAAAATTAACAGATGATAGATGATATGATATGATATACGTAGATGATATGAAGCGTGAGTTCCAATGTTCTGGCGTATAACTTGCCTACCAGCATAGGCAAATGCACCCCACCTTAATAGCAGAGCAGAACGGTAGTTAATTTTGCTTACCCAGGAGGGAGTGTAGGCTAAGTTGACTTTAATGTTTGTTACATACCGAGATGGTTCACTTGTCTGCTGCGAGTGTGATAGTGTATTCGTTGTACATGACATTGACTTTATAGAAAAAAAGCAAAAGCTGAAAGGTGATCAGGCTCACCAATAGGGTGATTCATAAAATATGAAGTTTGCATTTTTTTTCATGTGGCACCTTCTCATTTTGGTGCATCTTATAAGAAACAATTTTTTATGAGATGCAACAAAATGAGAGGGTGCCCCATGAAAAAATCTAAACTTCGTATTTTCTGAATCACCCTACTCACCAACCAGAGTACTATCACCATTTTGATAATCCTGCAGTTTGGGTTAGTTTCTGGCTGTATAACTGTGAGTAAACCTGCACTTCCTGGGTTGGAGGTGGGGCATTTGTGGCTCAGAAGTCCTCAGACTTTTTTCTGCTAGTAGTAACATGTTTCCAAATAATAGTATGTACGTATGCTCAACGCGGTAGCATAGAATAACGTTGTGTGAAAAATGCTTGCTATTACATGTATTTGGTGCAATGGTGGTAGCTGAGCTGTCGAGTTTGCTTTACATTTCAATGGTACGACGGCTTGATTGTACGTTTGCCCTGCTGATAACCGTGCTGAGTCAGTGTGATGTGAATGTGTGTGTGATTGTTGTGACGTTTTGTCGGTTTTGCTGCTGGTCGTACTGCAGTTCTATCAAACTGTTACTTGTGTGCTCGAATTTACTACCAGGAATCTGAGTCGATTTTTGTGCAAACATAAACATACAAATAATTCGGTTACTTGGTATCACGTTCAGATTCAGTGATGACAGGATCTAGTAGAGGTCATGGTTCAGTGAGTAGCAAACCTGTAGCATTTTGGAAAAACAGTTAAGTAGCCACTGGCCACCAACTAACTAAGAAAGCATACACTCTGGTATGATGAGGCTGCACTGCTGCCAAATGCGATACAGAGCAGTGAGACATTTTGCTTAATAACAAATCTGATGAGTAGGCATCGTAGTCTATTTTACCAAGTTGATTGAAAAAAAATAATGAAAAGTAAACTGAAAGTGGAGTGAGTAGCTGTTTTTGCTTGAAAGTGCAGTAAACAGTCTCGTAATCCATGAAGGCAGTCCTCTGATTATTATCAGTCTGCAGGTAGGAAGGATTTCTGTAAAAAGTAATCCTGGAATGAAAGCTTAAAGCACCGGTAATTGGTCAGACTTGAAGAATGAAAATGCAAAAAAAGAATCATTTTAGTGATCGATACTGTATATTACATTGCAGTACTGTGGGTGCAGTAGGCCTAACTATACTGTGAGGCATAAAAACACCAAAATTTTTTTTACCATAACTTGAAGAAGGGTTATCCCATTTTAATAATTTTTGGTACACATATTCATGATACAACTGGCTATCAAACTGGCCTTTAGTTTCTCACGTCACCCAACATCTGCATCTGCACTACCTGGGAAAAACAGAACAGACAAAATATACATTAAAATAGAAAAAAACTTTATAAAATTTCATCTTTCCAGACTGTTGTGCAGCAGCACATCTATTAAATAGGCCTAACTTTCAGTAATATTGCTGAATTCAAAAAGCGACTGGTGAAGTCTGAATTGGTCTGGAGCAAAACGTTATCGATGCTGCTATCAACGAATGGAGAAAGTGTCTCCTAGCCGAGCCCGTGTTCGTGAGCCAACATTTCAAACATTTTTGTAGGCAATTAAAAAATGGACAATTAGATAAACCATTAGCTAAAATGATGAAAATATGGACAAAATGTGTGTTTTGTGTGTTGTTTTGATTAAGCAATAATACCAAAGTGATTAAAAATGCAATATTTTGTTTGTTTTCTTTCCCCAGGTAGTGCAAAAACAGACAGTGGGTGAGGTGGGAAACTAAGTCATTTATTATTTGATCGCCAGTTGTATCAGGAATATTCGTGCCAAAACTTGGATCACTTATCTTCAAGTTATGATGAAAAAAGTTTTGGGTGTGTTTTTATGCTTCATAGTGTAGGCATATGCATTGAAACAATGTAGCAAACTTCAGTAAAAAAATCTTGAAATACAACAATGGCGGGAAAATGTGCATTATTTAGCTTAGATAGCTGATTATTGTCAATCTCCAGTTAACTTTCAGTACGTTTTTCTGTATTTATAATTCACTCAACGTTAGTAGTAACTCAAATTTTCTGCAGCATTTATCAATTCACATTTTGTTCTAATATTTATTTGCAAAAAAACAGTGCTTACAAAACAACTATGTTTGCACGTGTTGCATTATCAAATGCACAATCATAACGCCAGCTGTAAATTATAACAACAAACGAGTACAGGCCTAAATGTCATTCTTCAAGTAACTGAATATAACTGCGATATGAACACAAGAACAAATGTGTAAACAGATTGCTTAGAAAATAATGCATGCTTTGGTTGCAGTCCAGTTACGTTGAACAAAATCATGCAGAACGCACTTGGGAAAGACCACAAAAACACCATTCAATTATATTTTTACCAAAGCTGTCATTTTCTTGTACGTAACATAAACGTGGCTGGTTAAAGAAAACTGAAAATAGCAGAAGTAATAGTTCTCAGGCTGTTTACTGTTTTATCTGTGGCTTATAGTATGCTGCCACACTGAGCAACAGTGACAACGATGCTGATGCTCCATAATATTGATAAATGGTAACAAAATATGAGCATCAGATGACTTATATGATGTGAATGTAAGTAACTTTGTCTTCAGTCTTCACACACAAAATACGCATAAAAGCATCAACCAGTAACATGCAGGGTGGTCCAAAAACGTATACAATTATTTCAGCAAGCTACAGCAATGTCATTTTTTCTCAGCATTAAGTATCATATCATCAACAAAACTGCGTTAGCAAATAATTCTTTTCATGGATATATCACTGTAGGCCTATTACAGTGATTTGTAAGGTTGTGGCCTTTATTAATTTATTCAATGCCTACAACAGTAGAATATTCAACAGTCTTCATTCTACAATACAGCAGCACATGCAGCTGTGCAACTTGCTGTATGAGTACATATAATTTGTATTTAAAGTATTTACCAATAACTATGATTATTATTTACCAGAAGGGCACTGGTTATTTTTTTGACCACCCTGTGTAGTATGTTACACAGCTGGTGTGTGCGATTTAGCAGCCACAACATGGGACAATACATCATACACGTACATTGTGCATGTACAATACTGTACATAATGTAGTGTAGACGCAGAACGGACAGACGACAGACAGACGGACCACACACAGACGTTGACTGAGCTATGTCAACGATGTCAACTATACATGGGACAGCTTGCGTTATAGGCTACACATTGTATACCGTTAAAATTATTTTACTTTCAGAGGTTGCAGTAGTAAGACCCCTTAACAGGGGCGTGAATCCAAGGGCGCAGGGTAAGGGCGGCCCCAATATTTGGCTTTGGACATGTCTTGTTGTGTAGCTACGGTAGCGTGGACAAATGTCCCACTCTTTTCATTGAAAATGCTACGCTATCGTTTCACCAGAAGTGTTTTGCGACGCCAAAAATGCAGCCAATTTATTTTCGGCCGGACCCCGTTGAAGGAACTTACGATATCCCCAACCTCCTAGTACTAGTACGTTTGGTAAGTAGCGATACCGTCGCCCTCGCCAATTTTCATCCCACTCGATGCCTGATGCGCATGCGACTCTGAGCAAGTCGTTCTCGGCGTCTCAACCCTTTGCCTCTCCCTCAGTATTGACGACGGATCACTGACGCCCTGTCCACTAAACACGCCTTATACTTCGAATTCAGCGAAACAGTCACATGTAAGTAAGTAGTGGCACGGGGGAGGGGCGGCTAGACACACTGGGGTGCTGCGAAAGTGCGCGATGGTGTCCGTCGCTCGTCGGCCGCACTGTAACCCATGTTCTTGCGCTGAAGGAACATGTGCACCTCGCGGAAGGACGGTCTCTGGGCCGTGTCACGGTTCCAGCATTCGACCATGAGGTCGTATATCTCGCGCGGACAGTTGGCTGGCTGACCCAGCACCACTCTATGATGGTCCTCCAGTGATTCGCCGGCGGGGTCCACCTCGTGGTAGCAGCGTGCGCAGTTGTCGACGACCTGCGTGTTGCTGAGTGCGTCGAATGGACGCTCCCGGGCGAACGTCAGGATCTCCCACAGTGTCACGCCAAACGACCACACGTCACTCTTCGACGAAAACTCGCCCTGTTATTTCATCAGCAAAAGCAATCTCGTCTAATTAATAATAATTAATAATAATTTTATTAGCCAAATGTATATGATGACATGGGCTACCGTACACTAACGCGGAAATGTGGCGGGTACAACGAGGCAAATTGTTCTTACAGATGCCCTAAATAAAACCTAAATAAAAACACATAGTATGAGGCAACAACGAGGTTAAAATGGATACATAAAAACAAATACGAAAATAAGAAAAGACACAGTAAAACCATTTAAGAAAACACGAAAAATTATCATCATCTATACAATTTGTAGTGCGCTGTTCAGAAGTAAAATAAGAGCACCCACCGGAGCACGTATGATTTGGTAAGAGGGTATAATGTAATGTAATGAACAATTGATTCAGTATCCTTCAGTTTTAGGCCTTTTAGTTTTCTGCCCATACTATATTCCAGCGGATAATATGTAAATGAGTAGGTCTAAATTGAGTATAAAATCCCAAAATGTAAAAGAAAAACAGACAGACACCAAGACATTTGGGAAATACTGATGAGTGCATGTTGAACAACTCACGAGTAAGACAGATTCCCATGCCATCCAGCGTATTGGCAGCAAGGCCTTGTCCTCGACCCGGTAGTAATCGTCGCTGAAGACGCTGCGACAGACGCCGAAGTCGGATATTTTGATGGCGTACTTGTGACCGACGAGACAGTTCCTAGCGGCCAGGTCACGATGCACCACGTTCAGCGTCTCCAGGTACTTCATGCCCGATGCTATCTGAGTCGCTATGTATATCAGACACCCATAACTACAGCAGACAAACATCAATTAATTGATCAATCGCCGGCGTCGTGGGTAGAGAAATTAAAGGCAGCAAGTTACAATTCTCCGACAAAACAACTGCGAATTTGACACACAGGAGGTTATAGGTGCTCAAGTTTTCAATTTACTCTTCCCCAAAATGGGAGATTTTAAGCCCTAAATGTTGTATTTTTGAACAGGCTAAAATGAAGGAGAATTGCTATCTAGCTCCCTGTCACGATCTCTGCAATCAATTAACAAAACTCACTATACACATGTAAATGCATATTTTTTTCTACTTTATAAATTCTTGCTACACCACCACAGACTTTTAACTGAGAGAATTTACGACTCTTGGTTTCTGCATAGCTGACGTCGTACAAACCACTGGCGGCACTGGTGATTCAACGAACTAAAAAATAGAATTTTATACTCCCGAATTTGTCAAAAGGCAAGCTCATGCACGACACAGTTAAGCAGTAATTCCGATAAACGATTTAAGCAGTGTGCGCATGTGACAGCTGACAGATGAACAAACTGCAGAGAATAAAATCGCTGTAGGCGAAATCGCTTGCGCTGCAAAAAACGATTTTGCCTATTGTTGCCCATTTCTGCGTAGTGTTGTCTCTCTCTTTCTCTTTCTCTCTGAAGTCTGTCCGTTTGTCGCCTGCCAGATTCGTGCACACTGCTTAAATAATAACCAGATTTCTATAGCGCCGTTGTGGTCGTGACTTCAGAGGCGCAACAGAGCCGTATATAGGCTATACATTGAGTACCTCAGAGTTTTTCGGTGGCTGGTAGTGGACACGGTACGACCGAGAGAGCTCTCAGCAGGGACCCTTGCCTGCAGGAACTGCCGCAAGTCTCCGTGTTTCATGTATTCCAGCACGGCGTACAGCGGCTCCGTCTCGTAACAGACTCCGATCAGTCCCACGATGTTGACATTCTTCAGACACGCCACTGTCCTCGCCTCATGGTCAAATTCCGCCCTGCACAAAACATATCTATTGCCTGCAGTGGCGGATTTAAAGGAGGCGGGAAAGTGGCCAACCCCCCTATTGACTGGATGCATCTTAAAACAAATAAATATTTAGCATAAATTCATTATTTTCGCATAAAACATTTTCTGGGGGAAGGGCACAGTCCCCTCCCCAGACTCCACCCCTTACCCTGCCGCCCACCCCTTATTCCAAATTTCTGGATCCGCCCCGGATTGCCGGCCCGGTAAAAACAAGTCTTTGAGTCTATGTTTTGTCATATTATTCATAACTGCGTTGAATATTGGTTCGTCTATTTTCAAAATTCTTTCACCAATATAGGCTACTCGGCAGTAAATTTGCAATTAGGTGATCACTGAAAATCCTATCACACCAAAAACGTGTTGCTACACTGCCCTGTAAAATATAGTCACTGTCAGCTTCCAAATAAGAGAGTTACAACGTAACTTTTGAGTACTCGTAAGATGACTATATCCCACAACGTGTTCAAGATGTTATACACTTTTTAAAATTTACGCCCTAATCAGGGCTTGCCATTTAAGGCGATCAATCGGTCGATCGCCTAAATCGATCGCTTAAACGCCCGCCAGGCGATCGATTTTTCGATCGCCTACTCGCTGGCCAACCTCAGTTATTTTTAATCGCCGTGGTAGTGGAAATTTCCGATCATCCATTTTTGTGCATCGTAATTCGTAAGTTGGTTAAGTTAAAAAGCAGACGTCAATACGAGTGGGCAATACAAGTGTAGCATTTTCGAACTAGGTCTAATAATTTTCTTACTACCCATGCTATTAGAGAAAACGCATTATAAAGCGCGTACAGAGCCAAGGAACTGAACTGAACTGACATGACGTCTTAGTTCAGCTAGCGATGTAGTTAGATACACAGCCTGCTGACAGTTACCATCACCATCGATCTATCACTCGTTGCCGTCACAGAGCCCCATTGCATTCCCCTTCCACAACTCCCAAGCGCTGTAACATGAGGTGCTAGAGAGCTGCTATATAGAGTCTCAAAATGACAGGGCAAAAGCCATATGCTAGCGATGACGCCTTTAGTCAATGTGGTTTTGTTTTTCACATATTTAATACAGTTGCTATTATTTTTGCAAAGACATAAAATAAGCCTTGAATCACCTTAATCGCTCGCCCAAAGAGCGTGACAAGTGACGTAAACGGGCCTTATTAAAGTCTTATCGTCTGCAGTGATATTTAAATCCGCCATAATCGATCGCTTATCGATCGCCTACTCTGCGCGGCGCGATGGATTTTTCAATCGCCTCTCGATTTCAAATGGCAAGCCCTGGCCCTAATATTCAATGTTTTTAATTACACTATTTCGCTAGCAAAATAACTTTAAAAATCGGCCAGTATTTAATAAAGCTATGAATGAAGGGAATTTAGGGGCTTACTTTTTATGGATCACTCCTTAGCTAGTTCATCAACGTCAGCTGTTTCACTCCACAACTCATTGGATTCTATATTGTGTAATTTCTGTTTTGTATCGAGTTCAATTTTAAGTGTCCCTTGCAATATAGGCTTGTTCTTTTCAACTCATTCACTCACAAAGTCTAATCATTATATGTAGGCCTATCATGATATGTATACGCATTACGCAATCGCTTTTGATAAATCATAGAGGCTACTGCATTCAATTTCTAACTGGAAACTGATACTTACTTATTCAAGTGAATTCACGGCAAATGAACACTGCAAGACGTGCACGTGTTCTCTCATAAATCAGTGCTACTAGCAGCAGTCTAGCAGAAAATGACGTTTTTTATACGAGAAAGTATAGGCCTAACTAAAAGTTCTAGCTATAGCCTAAGCTACGAACGGCAGCCATGCACTCGACTTACAGCATTTCTCATTCAACGCATGACTCGTCTGCGAAAACTGATCGCGACCTTACTGAAATTAATCACAGAAGAAACAATGCGTATACTAGGGCTACCACAAGCTCTTTTTTATACACGTGCTAATGCTGGACGTTTGCTGGACGTTTGCTGGATCGTGTAAACAACCCATAATATTTAGGCGAGCTGCAACAGATGACAGTGAGCGCGCTGCTTCAGCAGTCAGAATTCAGTGGCTGAGTTTGAGACGATGAACGGAGAACGCACATTCATCATCTACCATTCACTGGTAGCGATCGAATGCTTTGAAGTTTACCGCCGCTCGCTGCATTATATACTTCCATCCATTTAACGTGTGAGGCGGCGGCGGCGTCAGCTGAAATCTGACGTGGCGCTTCACGCCATTATCAATCATCATCGTCGTCGTCATATTGTCGCTATGTGACTTTCGATGATAAATACAAAAACAAAAACAAAAGAAAACGACAACGAAAATAATGCAGTTGCAGTATGACGTGCACTAATGCGAATAGAACACCATGACGGTATTTAGTTTTCAGTTATTTTTCATCCCCATCATCTTCTCTTGGTGTTGGGTCCAAAGACTAAACTGTCTATAAAGTACAGAGCTCAGCTGTGCTGTAGGCCTACGACGGTCATCAACTGCACTGTCACTAAGTTCTGGGAGGCTCGTCAGTCGTCATTTCCAGTCTGTACTATTCAAGATCGCTCGCTCTTATATGCTTTCAGTCTCAGCGTCGCAGGCGTAGGCCTATTCTACTGAACGCCTGTCGGCTACTGCCTTGAACGACAGGTATTTCTGAGCTAATGCTGCACTTTGCTATATTTTTGCTCTTGGCAACTAAAATAAAGTAAAACGAAAAATTACAAAAAAACTTAAACTAAAATTGAGTAAAGAAGTAGAAGGAACGAAAATCACACTGCGTCGTCGCCTATGTCCTAGCTACAGCGGCAGACTGCCGGCATCGGTCTGAGTCTGAGTCTGAGGTGAGAACGAGCGTTATGGTCACGCGCCGACGCCTCCCCTCTTGCCTGTCTCTATGAAATGAGAATATTTCTGACACGGATCACGTGCCTAGACAGGACGCCAGTTCCGGCCATAACGCTGCACACGGGTCACTGATTGTGCCTGTCGTCACGCCAGCCTTGCACCACGATGGACCGAACTAAACTGACGGTAGCTTACTGCAGGATCGCTGCTCATAGCAACTGCAATTGAATTCCGGCTATGACAATATAGCCTACTTGATTACTGGTGATCATCAAATCTCGAAGTCTGCTACAGTAAATAGCATGGAAATAGGCTAGCTAGGCCTAAATAGGCCTAGCTAAATATGGAGCTAAGAGTAGCGTGCTTAAATTCATAACCTTTGTCGCAGTTTCAGAAAATATATACGTTGTTCAGTGTAAGTTAGGTTAATACGAAGGTTAAAGGTAGGCCTAAATACAGCTATTTATGGAAACCCATCTCGAAGTTGCGAAGATGATATGCCATATGGGATCACACTATAGCGTTAGGGCCTACCTGCCACTCGAATGCGATCCGAAACAGGTAGAGGCCTAAAATGCAATGCATCCCATCATCAGTAAGGCAGACCTGTATTTGATTTACTTATCCCGGATGATGCAATGCTCAGCTGATCTAGATACTGAGTTATAATAGCCTAGGATGGTTCACCTGTCCGCAGACAGTCACCCATCTAAGTAGCCACTTGACAGCGACCCGATCGCGGTAGTTGAACCCACCACTTCATGATCGCAAGTGCGACGAGTTGCAGCGATTGACGTTTATAGGATTGACTGTTTATACGGCGAGCAACAGAGATAGGGAGAACGTTTACGTAACGTAGCGTAGATGTGCAAGCGCTCTAGAGCGAATCGTAAGCGGCTTGATATACAGCATCTATATGTGCGGGGCGCTTGAGAAGTTTACCTGGCCTTGTCAGTAGCGTCTTGGCTGAGCACTTTGACGACGACGAGTGATGGTCTACAACTCGTGGAACGACCCGTCGTCTGTTCTTCGTCAGCAGCACTGCGCACTTCACACAGCTGGATCTGCAGTGTACAATAACACAACATGCTGCACTGCATACACAGTTTTGGTTATTTAACCGCTATAAAAGATACAGCAGAGCTCCGCGAACAATGTCGTCAGCTTCTGTACGTTTTTTTAAACTAGAGGGGCACTCGGAGATCAAAAACCTCCGCCAACGCTGTCACAATTTCCGTTGCGTTCTCCAGGTGACAGCACTATACAAAATACAATTTTTTTACTGATAGTATGTTTTTGTAATGAAAAACGACTTTAAAAATACAGAACTGCACTGCAGAACAACTAAGACTTAAAGGCTAAGTCACATCATTTTACGTAACTGTTATAAAACGCTAATTGGTTTTATCGAATGTTAATTTGTCAATATTCACTAATTTTCTAGCTGCTAATACATCATAATACCTTAAAAATAACGGTTAAAGTGCTCATTTTTCCCTTTTCATAGCTTCGGTAATTTTCGCAACTGTGAGTGTGACGTCACTTACGGAAGGGTTGCTAACTAGCTTTATTGCCTTGATGTCAAATGCAGCTTAATTTACGGCCAAATAGCCTCAAAAAAGCCAAATTTTTTTATCAATAGTCAGCCCACAAAAAAACCACAATATTCCAACACATCGTTAATTTTAACGCAGCTACTGCTTTCAGCGCGTCTTAGCCATCGCAATTCTGTCTGTCCGTCAGTCCGTCAACGAATAGATCAGTCAAAAACGGTGCAAGATAGGATCACCAAATTTTCACCGTCGGCTGCCCGGAAAACTCTTTAGTTTCAAAAACCGTAAAGCTTTTCCATAAATTCGAAAAGGGTCACCCCGAACAAGGGCACTAAATGAGAGGGAGTGGGCAAAATTTGTGATTTTTGGCCAATAAGTTGCTGTATCTCAGTAACGATGCGAGATAGGGCCTAGGTTACTATTAATCACTAATAGGAAGTCGTACACTGGCTTTCGATTGGCGCCAAATTCAATAACCTTGAATGACCTTGAACGCCAAAATAGAGGGTTTTATGGATTTTTGGCGATTTCGGGCTGCGACACGAGTCTATATCATTCACAAGGTGGTGCCACAGAACTATCGTTATGCGATCCAGATAAAGAATTTGGTATTTGTATATTAACTTAGCGTGAACACCTCAATTTTCAGCTAAACTATTGAACCGGAACTGCTATAGGCTTTCGCGCGTCTAGTGAGATTAGCTCAATTTTTTGTACCAATCGCTAACTTCTATTAGTGAACAGATCGACAATGAAATAATTTCTGATGTCACTTATGCATCATTACTTCTAGGCCTACTGTAAATCCGGCATTAATCTAGTAATACGGACGGATCTACTATGTTTTCAATGCGAATGTCAGTTTGTCAACAAAGCGTGCTGAAAGTGACGTCAGCAGCTATTCTGGCACGTTCGGGAGCGTTCGGCTGGCACAACATATTTTTTCTGAAAATTACTTCAAAGCTATGTTTTCATTTCATTGGATCAGCGTGTTATTAATTAGTGTTACATTCTACACATTGCCAATATCGTTTTTTCGTGCAATTTGGCCTTTAGTCGGCTATAGTTATTGGAATTTTTGGAAGCACATGGTTGAGTCAGCAGCAGTGCTGAAAAAAACTACCATATGAATTTTCATCGTATATGCTAGCCTAGTATTTTGTCCTTTAACACGTGATTCCGAAATGCAGTTCCCTGAGTGCTGGACTGCTTTCGTAATGCAAAGCGACTTTGTACTACTAGAAGACCGCATATAGGCCTAACACAGCCAGTGCTCGTATGGTAAAAAAATAAAACCAAGCGTAGAGAATAAAATGCAGTGCATCAGCTTATAACTTCTCTCCAATATCTATACTAGCATTTTGATTAAAATGGCTGCGAAATACTAACTCAACTCACGTCTAGCATTATTGCGCCGAGACTCTACATGTTAGTAATGTGAATAATGCTGGCATCAAGTTGAAGTTGCAAAAAAACTTTTAAGAACTACGCCAACCAAGTGCCGACCTATTATGCAGCCATCCGCCTGACCTTTTGCGCTGAAAACTGGCACACCGGTTTTGCGTGCCCTGAGAAACTTTCACATTTTGATTCGTATATGTCTTTTACTTTTTAATTTACGAGCCCGTACAACATAGACGAACAGACAAACAGACAAGCAGGACGCGTAGTGTGGCCAATAAGGACGGCCGCATACAACGCTTCACAACTTGCTGTGCAAAGGACACAATGGAGAAACACTGTTCGAGATATGCATAGGCTTCTAACGTGTGCTGACGTCGTCATCGTCGCAAACGTAATAAGTCAAAATTACTGAGTTACAGCAGACAGCAAAGTCTACCTCGCCGAACAGTCCCTGACCGAGCGTCTCGACGAAGCTGAGACGGTCTCGCGGGAACTCCGACAGTGTGATGCTGGCCGCGTCAGTCTGGGTGGTCGGTCTGTCGTCCTGGAGGTCCAGGTCGTTCCACGGCGGCGGAGTGCCGGGCAGGGCGGAATACACGCCACTGTCGTCGATCACCGGTCCGCCGTGGCTCAGGGCGTCGAGCGGAGGTCCCCGGTAGAACGACTGCAGCGTGCCGGGCGGTGGTGTCAGTCCAACTGGGTAGCACGGCGGAGCAAAGCGATCTGGCACCGCGTACGTAGATGTCATCGTGTCCGACAGGTAATCTAAATGACAGACACATGGGTTTTCGACAATCGGCACCAAGCTTACCTGACAGTGTTGTAAACATCACAAACCATTGTGTTCTAATCAATCAATCCAAAATTTTTAAAGTGGCTTAAGTAAAACAAACTACTGTTAGGTAAGCTTTGACAACAGATAGGATATAAATGCAGTCAGTTCAGGAAAAACTCAGTATATGAAAAGACTTTGTGAACAGAAAGATTTTTAGTTGCCGACGTTACGTCGTCCGACAGGACGTTCCAGGTCTGTGGACGGACAACAAGCAAAGCGCAAATTGCGACGGTTGTCAACTTGACGAGAGGCACACTGCCAGACGGTTTGCGGTAGCAGAACGTAGAGATCGGCGGCCAGGTAAGTCGGCGACTTAGTTGAATGGATCAGGGTACTGCGGTATGTAAGTGTATGTTTATTATGTTAAACCATAGTCTAAAGCGGGAAAAATGACTCACTCGTCAGGATTTCATAAATTGATTTCAGCTAAAAGTCAGTGTTGGGATTAGAGTTCGAGTTATTATTCACGATTTAGGCACATCTATTCAGTGAAAATACGTTCCCGGTTACAGTAGAAAGCTGTAAAAAGTTGTTTGTGCATGAAACCTGCAGCGTCGACGGGTATCCGCGTCGGCAGGTCGGGCAGCTGTCGCGTCTGAAGCACGTCGAACGGCTGCCGGTAAGAACCGTCACGTGATAGCGAGGATGACGTCACCTTGACCCCCTGGTCGTCGTCGTCATTATACAGGTCTGTGCCGCTTGGTGGCAGCAGCATCGCAGCCGCACCGGGCGAGTTGTGGCTGCCGTAGGTCGTCGGCACGCTGCCGTTCACTGAGAGCTTGCAACCACCGGATGACGTCAGGATGACGTCAGTGGCACCTCGGCCGTTGATTGGCAGCCGGGTGCTGGCCGCCGCTACGGTGCAGGCTAGCGGCTTGTCGGCAGGGTACTTGCGCAGACGCCGACGACAGACGACACAAAAGACGATGATGGCGGCTAGGAGAGCGAGAAAAGAGATGACCGTTCCAGCGACGATACCGATCAGCTGATCGTCATCATCACTGAGGTCGTTGCTCAGTCGAGTTCCACCGCTCGACCTCGTCCCAGCGTCGCCGCCTGACACAACATCCATTATTCGCGCCACATCAACGTTCTTATAGAACGATTCGTTAACGTGTGGACCTAGGCTAATAGCGTTAATCTTACCAAAATGTACGGAAAGTTTGTCATCTGTCATTTGTCATACCCCTCTAACGCCTTCTGTGCGGACCCCGACCGCGGCGTTTGAGTCCTTGGGCCTTAGTACGTGCGCCCCTTTCTTGCCTCACCTCTTCTCACGGACAGCCTGAGCAGGGTTGAGTTGCCTAGTAACGGAGTGGATTTGCCGTAGGGCGGGAACTTTGCTAGTGCTTTTAAACGTAGGCTCGAACGTGTCGATTTTAGTTTGTCTTTCCAACGTAACTGTGTAATTTTAACCTGTCGGAAAATTATCTTGTTGTTGGAGAATTTTCCTAAAAAAACAAAATTTGAAGCTAAAAATCCCGCATGACGCTTGGCACTGGGCGACATATTAGCAGCCACGAGTCGTTACATAAGACATTGACCGTCAACGAAAATGTGATAAAACCGATACTTGCAACTGTAATAGGCATACCTGTAGAGAGATTGTGATGAGTGTATGGCGACGTCACAAAACGTAACAGACAACATGTTATCCAGTTTACACAAGCTTTCGTCGATGACGCTGTCTATAGTACACCGAGTATTGTGGCTATGCCCGAAAAAATAAACTAAAAAATATATCAGCACTGATGCTAATACTGACGTTATTTATCTCGACTACTCTAGAGCGTTCGACTCGGTTGTACACAGTAAACTTATTGCTAAACTAAAACATTATGGTGTAAACCCGATTGTGATTGCATGGATATCGAGTTTTCTTGCAGGTCGTGTTCAGTGTGTTAGAGTTGGTTCTTGTCTAACTGACTACTGTGACACAGTGAGTGGTGTGCCCCAAGGTAGCGTCCTGGGCCCAGTGTTATTTGTTATATTTGTCAACGAAACATGTAACCTACTACCCTCACACTTTACCCTTAAACTATTTGCTGATGATGCTAAGCTGTACTCCACTGTCACATCCATAAACGATGCGGATGCCTTGCAGCACTGCCTGAATGTCATTTGTGTTTGGTCTGACGCACAACAATTGAGATTATCACCTGGTAAATGCACTGTTATGCACATTGGACCTAGAAGATCAAATCAAACCTATACATTTCCATACTTCATTAACGGCCAAGTACTCCCTGTGACTGACTGTGTTGTTGATGTGGGTGTTATGTATGCTAATCATTTATTATTCTTTCCTCACATCAATAAAATTGTCAATAATGCTTCCCGAAGGCCAACTTAATTTTGAGGTGCTTTACTACCCGTGACCCACTGGTGTTAATGAAGGCATTTAATACATTCGTTCGCCCCATAGTTGAGTAT
>Ga0209671_1002285_pt1 | contig 17343 bp, 13 predicted proteins | sample WorMetHERISLAND2_2_FD_187401 | JGI IMG/M metagenome (GOLD analysis project Ga0209671, IMG submission 187401) | Marine gutless worms symbiont microbial communities from Max Planck institute for Marine Microbiology, Germany - Olavius geniculatus... | ecosystem: Host-associated > Annelida >...
GCAGCATTGGATGGCCCATTCACGAAACCCCCCCCCTATAGGCCTAGGCGCAAAAATCTCGCAAAAATCTCTTACGCAAGCCAAATTATAGCCCATTTTGTCCCAAATTTCGTTGCCATGGCAACGGGGGTCAGTCGGGGAAAAATGCAATTGGCAGCATTCGATGGCCCATCCCCGAAAACCCCCCTATAGAGCAAAAATCTCCTACGCAAGCCGAGTTATAGCCCATTTTGTCCCAAATTTCGTTGCCATGGCAACCAGGGAGGGTCCGGGGTAAAATTAAATGATACTGTTAGATACGTCATCCCCGAAAACCATACCCTAGAACCAAAAATTACGACTTTATATTATACACAGCCAAAGTTATGACCGTTTAAAGAATTGCTTAATTGTCCCCATAGGCGCCACTGTAATTTTTTCGATTTTTGCGAATAAATACGTTAAATATTAATTTCAAATTTTTTAACCCCCCAAAAGGCACATCCTTGCGCGAGACCGCGTCGTTTGAGCCATCGCGCGCAAAAATCCGCCGAAGGGTCTGACCTGTAGGTGAGTTTCTGAAAAAAGGCATATGGCTACAAAAGTTTTTGCGTATATTTCACCCATTTGCCGGGAAGCCACCCTTGGAGTGATTTACATGAAATTTTGCGTGAGGGGTCATCTCGCCGACGTAATCAACCGTGCCAAATTTTATCACAATCGGGTCAGGGGTTTTGATTTTGTAGGGGGTCGAATTTTTGACTTTCCCATAAGAAAGAGAAGTCGCCGTTAACACAGGGCTTGAACTACCGTTCAGCCTGTGATATAAACTGAACATTTCTGTGCATAAATATTTGCAGTTTTCATGCCGTTGGAAGTAGGGGCCTAATCTGGAGCTGAATAAAATGTAACATTAGAATAACGACTACAAATACGTGACCCCAAAATGTCAAACTCGTGACACCATTATCTTTGAGGCCCTATATCTCCGTAATGGTGCAAGAGAGACGCATGGTTACAACAGACCACCTATTGGAAGTCACCGACCGCGAGTTAAATGGTCACGTGATGGGTTTGGTCACATTATTGCTTTTAACTCACAAATTCACAATTTAATTTGCTAATAAAACGGCAAATATTAAATAAAAAAACTTACCGGTTTACATTACAGTGTAAGGGCGACCAAGTCACACATCCAAAACAGCAGAAATCATTTTACTAGGACACAGAGTGATAGAACGACGAACTGGCTGCTCTTACAAACCTGGTGACATGACCCATTTAACCTTTTCCACTCCAGCATTATCTCGTAAGCTGATAAACGTAGTTAGTGCAAATTTGATACAAACTAGTTTTCGAGTCTACGAGTTTCGGTTCCACAAAACCACCATAAACTTTTTGCAAACACCTGAGCAGCTTGTATTTTTACCACTTTTAAATCTAGGCTTACGAGTAATTTTGCGCAACGCTCACGCGACGCGCGACAGCATCGGTCTTGCCACCTGGGGAATTAGTGTACAACTTTGCTAAAAATTTCATACGAGGGTTGTCCTGGTCTCTGGTCTTAAGTGATTTTGGTGCAAATCATCGTTGAAATGTACATCGCAACCTAAAATCGCAAAAAAACACTGAAACCTGCTTTTAGATTTCAAGGTCGTTCAAGGTTATCGATGTTAGTACATTTAAAAAACTCGCCAGCAGTGCTTGTTACAGTAAAAGAAAAGTGGCACCTTTTTGGCCAACCCTGAATATACTATAGGCCTATACTTGTAGTTTGTATACATAGCTGTAAAATTACGAATTTGCAATACTATCAACTTAATCAAACGGATGCTTAATACTGGACACTTCGCGTATTGGGGGTGACCTCACAAGTCTCTGTAACTATTGTTTGCGTTTTTAAATTCAACCGAAATTTGGCACTGTGATTGCCAATAGATAAACGATGCATTGTCGACGCAGAATTTTGCAAAAATCGGATTTGTTTATTGGAGTTATCCAAATGTACAGGGGTTTACTTATGTAACGCCATATTGGTAACGAAGATATATTGTTATTGATATTCAACAATTAATAACTCCGTGAAGAAACAATAATTTTCAACGAAATTTGGTGGTCGCTTCAGCAATTGTTAAGTGTACAAAATTATATTTAGATTCATTCACTCTAGCGGTTTATTTTTTCCCGGACACAGTGTAGTCCAATGTTCTTTGACGTTAACGGTTACATGAGCCATCTAAGAATAGTTAAATCATAGATTTGCTGAAATGCGCAAATAAGAAGGTAACGACCATAAATGGAAACAGGGATAATTTTAACCCCTCCACTGGTCAGCCTAGAAGGGTTAAAACAATACTCGGTCACAAATTTCAAAAGTTAATGTTCATTGTAAAAACTATAAGCCAATCAATAATGGATAATTAGACAAACGTCGATCAGGATATCAATGTACAATTTACACAAACATCACACTTCTGGAAACAGGGCACACATTAAGAAGCAATATGAAACATAATTCATTACAACAGAACAGGACAGAAAAAACGTACGCACTTTTGCAACTGGTCCACTGCCCAAAAAATACAGGCCTCTCGATCCATAATTGTCTAAAACGCCAAAACTTTCCAAGACCCCATGAAAAAACTTTCTGGGATCTTTTCTTAGGCCACAAATGTTTAAATGTAACGTACTAGCAACATAAATTTAAAAGTAAGAGACTGCAAGCAATCTGCGAGCGAAGTGAGCAGTAAAAATGATTTCTGTTTAAGTCTATGAAAAATGTGTGATTCTGAAGGATATTTTTCCAGGACGTTCCAGGTTCTGGAATTTTCAAGAAAACATCCTGGACTTTCCAGGAGGCGTGGGAACCCTGGCCAAACAACTTCAAAATTCAGGACTTCCATGCAGAGGTATAGAGATAAATTTTAATTGATGAAGTAGCTGTAACAAAAGTGTACAATAATAATCAACTAACAACATACAAATTGATATTTCTTTAACTGGAGACAAGCAGAACATCAAGGCGCACAACGACACTCCGTGGGGCATACATGTATAACACTGCAATATGCATGCCCATGGTTCAGTGTTTCTACGAAGTTCAGATTCCACTGCAGAAGAATTTTTGATTTTGGTCTCCCAGCCAGCAATTTTCATCCTCATCGTGTTTCATTTCACGAATTTGAATTATAGCAGTGATAGACGGTAATAACCAGCAACACAAACACTTTAATGACATGCATAATGTCCATCTATATCAGACTACAAACTCGCCGAATGCTCCTTGTGATCTAAAAGGTAAATTGCTGGCTGGAAACCCAATATCAATTCTTTTCTACAGTGGAATACTAGCTTTGGAGAAATGCTGACCAAGTGCGTTTCTGTTACAGAAAACAATGTTAAAAAGTGACAAAATATGATGTAAATATCTCTTGCCTAACTGTGTCAGGCTACAAAGTTTTTGAATAACTTTTGTATATTTACAGCACATGATCAGGCCAACAGAACATTTTTTTTCACAAGCAGTGACGTCAGAATGGATTCTAAACTTATTTTTCACCTCACAGAAATTCTATACCTTCCCGAAACAAATTTCTAGCTAAGCGCTCAAAGCCGTGGTAACTAGTGACAATTATTTAAAAGTGAAATAAACCTTGAAAACAATGTCGCCTAAAATGAAAAGTATATAATTAATAAACATTAATGACAAAGAAATATACAAATAGAGATAAATACAGTGAGTGAGTGAGTAGGGTTTAACGTCCCACTCTACACAATATAGGTCATTTCGGGGACGGCCTTTTCAGGCAGAATGCACACAAACACAATAATGGAATGGTAAGTTTAAACTTTACAATAAACAGAAAGTTCAACCTTTACCGAAACACAAAACACAAAAATGAAGTTAACCTAAAATTGTAAAAACTCCATTATACACGTGCATATGTAATTAACATAATGGTAATTGTAATAATCTTCCCTGTTATCCTCGAGACAGTCATCAGTGTGATAATCTTGTCTATTAGAGGACTGGGGGGGGAAGATAAATACACAATTTGTTTGTGTATTGCTGCAGTTAATGCCAAATCTCTGGTATTTATCTATGGTTCTGCCTAGTGAAAAATGGCGGACATCACTTTTTATCTTCAAGCATTGCGTCTATCTGAAATCTTTTATCACATTTATTAGTGCCACTAAGATTTACTTATTATATGCTTTAATTTTAAACCGAGATGTTTTCAAGGTTCATTTCGCATTTAACAACACAAGTCAATATTTTCATGAACTACCGACATCAGGTAACAATGTTTCATCATCATCATCAGTATAATAGCTTCACGATCCACGTCGCAGTCCTGTTTGTCGATCATATAGCATTCAATATCAGCCTCAGAATGAATTCTTAACTTATTTCGCACTCACCAAAATTCTAAACCGCCTGAAACAAATTTCTAGCTACCGTAAGTGGCTGGGCTCAAAGCCATGGAAACTGGTGACAATTTTTGGATGATGGTATAAGAAAATATTTTCATCTACTGACATCGGGTAACGACGTTTCATCATCCACAATACCTATACAAAAATCTACACTGCCCTGAAAGAAATTCGTCACTGAACGCCTGAGCTGTTGAAACCATTGACGTTATTATTGTTATACCTCAATGCAAAATACCTGCGCACAACTGGTCCAAATTGCATCACGTGACGTTAACACATACACACTGTTGACTGGGCAACAGTGCAAAATGTTGACCTCGATCCTCGAGCAACATTTTATGAACATTCACGGGAAAAATTTTCAATGATGACCTCAACGCCAGTCACTATTTGTATATTGGACAACTTAGGTCAATATTTTCTTCTACTGACATCGGGTAATGACGTTTCATCGTCACTATCAGAATCTGCATAATCTTCGTGATCGACATCGCCGCCCTGTTTATAAATCTTATAGCGCTCAACCGCAGCCTCGGCGTCATCGACATTAGTGGTCTGGATTATATTGGACCGCTCGCCCCGTCTGCATGCCTCCATCACCAGGGGACGGCAGAAGTCGATATTTTCTGCTATCGCCCTGGGCTCGCAGTGTTTGTCTAGCAGCGTGTGGCTCAGCGTGAATTGTCCGTATCGAAGCCTGCGAAGACCAGTACAGACGGCTGAGGACCGGAGTTCCAGACCGATTTCATGAATTAACTTCATCAGATAGGCACAGGTTTCATTGGCTGCATGGATCTCTGCAGATATAATACCACACCACTATTACATGTTGTATTACTACACATATTACTACTACAACTACAACTACAACGATGACGACGACTACTACTACTACTACAATGGTCACTACAAGTGCAACTGTAGCTCTAAACTAATCTCATGAATTGACTTCATCAGATATACACAGATTTCATTGGCTGCGTGAATCTCTACAGAAACAGTACCACACAACTACTACATGTTGTACTACAACCACTAAGTACTACAACTACAATGACAAACAAGTATTACTACTACAACTATTAAACTATTACTACCACAACTACAAGCACAACAACCACAACTACAGCTACAGCAGCCGCTACAAGTACATCAGGAACTACTACAATAACAACTACAACAAAAACTACTACTAACAGCCTACCTATCAGCTTGCAAATTTACTGCTATTGCAATTAATTAATGCACAGAAAATTAACTTCAAAACATTAATGTACAAGATTATGAAACTCTTAGTACCCCTCCACCAAAAAGCACTTCTGTTTGGATGACAAATTATGATGACAGGACAGCTGAAATGATCAGAGCATTACACAAATTCACAGAACCGGCGGCCTCTTGATTGTATGCCCAATTCACGTCTACTGTGACACCGCAGGTAAATAAAAACATAGGGAAAACAGCGAAATACATAAACCGATGAATGAATGACCGACCGAGGGTAAAAACGGGCGGTTTAAACTGGATACATCGAATGTCATACAGGACCGGTCCTGAGAAGGCTGGTTGATTGACAGCTGCAGGACGAAGTAGTCCTTGACACGCCAACTCATAGGCCGCCTGTGACTGTATGTCCACCCCAGCAGCACTGTTAGACATATACAACAACAACTATTACGCCTACTACGTAACGATAATGCCATGCGTCCACAGTCAACAAAGTTGTTCTACACCAGGCCGGGTGAGTACTTAGATGGGTGACTGTCTGCGGGCAGGTAAAGCACCTCATTATGTAACCACCTGCCTAGGTCAACTCAGCCTTCCATCCCTCCAGGTAGGTAAATCGAGTACCGGCCGGTCTGGCTGGAGTTGAGGTGAGGTGCATTCACCTGTGTCGGGTGGCAGGTAACACTGTGTGATCCCATATGGCAGGTGATGCTCCGTTGCTCTGAGGTGAGCTTCCCATAAAGAGGTATAACACCACCTTTAACCTTTTTTACCTTCGACTAAAACAACTACATTATGCTGCAAAACAACTTCCCACTTATGTCATTGTGCATATCTTCGACAAATATTGAATGATTTTCAAACGCTTTTACCGACACACTCTCTGGACCAAAAGCAACAATACAATTATTGAATATCCAACCATTAACTAACTGCATTGCCACACTGCATTGTAGATTGGAAATGTATGAAAAACTAGCAATGATGGGTGGCGTGTGAACAAAAGACACCACACAACTCTGGACTGGTGGAACACATTTTGCTACGTAACGGCTTTTGTATTTAGTTTTTCTGCTTTCAGTTCTTGCTATTTCCTTCCTTTTCAGCCTTTTGATCGAAGGCTCTTATCATCTCTCACATAACCGGTCTGTTTTTGCTTACTTGCTCCATTTCCCTCATTTCATTTCAGATTAAAATGGTCTAACTTCACTTAGTTTATGTGCTAAATTAAACTGGCAGCTTGTCTGACACTTTACCAGTGCAAATGGTCTATCATACTGCATCACACTGTACGACTACAACTACTGCTGCTGCTATTGTTACTACTACTATTAATGCTAATACTTTAAGACAGGCAGACACAGTGAGTGAGTGAACAGTTTCTTATGCACCATTTACACGATCGAGCAATCATCAAGCAAACATTAAGCAACTGGACCACACGTCATGCACATGTATTTTGAATGCATTTGCTGGATGTTTGCTCGATTGTGTAAACACGGTATTAGTGGCACATCAGCACAAAATAGGGCATCCAGTGCCCTAACAGACAGACAAACAGAGACGAGAACACTCACTGCTTCTGCCATCTGGTGTCCAGTCTGCATACAGTGCATAACGGCCATCCACCGTGTGGCTAAACAGACAGACAGATAGACAAAGGCAAACAAAAAGACAGACAAAAAGAGGCACTGACGTGTACATATGCTTTTGGTGTCCAGCCTGCATAGCTGCAACCACACGATCCAGCAACGCCCGGGTCACATGCTCTGCGCACATACAGACAGTGTTGGACAAAGTAGCCAGAAATTCCACCGGAGTAAAAGCAACAGTACCAATAGCCCAAAATAACACTACTCGAGTAGACGTAAAAATTTAACTGGCTATTTAAGAAAAAATGAAAAGTAAAAACTTCTAGTTAAGTAGATTAACCAAGCAAAACTACTTTGATGAATAACCCATTATTGAATAGTTCGACCAATGGCCGTAAAGTCACATGTTGCCAATCACAAAGTTAAATTCTGCTAAGCATACCATTACAACTACAGCTACAAAAGGTCAAAGGTTAAAAGTGGTGATACAGCTCTTTATGGGAAGCCCATGTCAGAGCAACCAAGCGTCACCCGCCATATGGGATCACACAGACTTACTTGCCACTCGACACAGGTGAAAGCACCATGCCTTAACCCCAGCCAGATAGGCTGGTACTCGATTTATCTACCCCAGAGGGACAGAAGGCTGAGTTGACCTAGATGGCTGGTTACACACCAAGATGGTTTACCTGCCCACAAACAGTCACCCATCCAATAACTAATCTGGCCCGGTGTAGGGTAACTTTGTTAATCAAATGAAACGCATTACCCCACTGTGGTCAGCCACCTTGTCGTGGTGGTGGGGCTTTGCACTGATGACCCGAAAGATTTCTAAAATCTGGAGGCGAGGAGCTAACCAAGAGCTGACCAAACCCATGAGAGCAGATTTGCTACACATTACCAGTGCTTTTGTGCTGGTTTCGGCTTCACAGCCGACTATGGCTTTACAGCCATCTATTTACGGCTTTGCAGTCGTCTACGGCTTTATAGCCATTATCTGTAACCTTGTGGTTACATTCGAGGATGCGCATTGGGCCGAACTGATACGGCCTGAGCTCAGCCCACCGCGGAGGTAAGGTAAGGTAAGGTAAGGAAATGCCTTACAACTACACCATGCCACCAACCCAACACCTACTACTACAACTACGACTACAACAGACTAGTGTATAGTGTATATATACTACTACTGACTGTAAGTGGTCTTTTCAATAATCCTGCCAGCTGATGTGAAGTCGTGAGTAGCAGTACCAAACTCTCCCTTGACATGGTACGCCTACAGAAACCAAGACATCAACCAGCAGATACAACATTCAACACATCTTCTCTCCAGACAACTTCACCACATCAACTTTATTGTATCTCTTGTGTTATTTAAATCCTATACAATGCAGTTGTTACATTCAGTGCTCGAAGTAGAACGGTATGGACCGGTACGGCATACCAACACTTCCTTGGCCACCTGGAAAGCATAACGACACTTCTTTTCCAAGTGAAAAAATACTGATGTGCTCTGCAGTTGGCTGAGATTTAGGCAACCATTTGCAACTATCAGTGACAAAATTAATGCCAGCTTGTTCCCGAAGCAACCGCTTTGGCTACTGTTGACAATTCACTAAATCTGGTCAAATGATTCTTGTGAAAAAAATTAACATTTTTGCTAAAATGCACAAAATTTGATTTTGCCTAGACCTCCTCCGAGACCCGACTGGGGAAGCGAAAAGTGCTTCTGCAGACCTCCTAGCTGGATTTAATAGGGCCCTCCTTCTAAAGCGAGGAAAGCTGAAAGGAGGGGAGAGACGCATAGAAAAGAGGGGAAAAGGAAAGAAAGGAAAGGGTCGGAGAAAAAAAAGCTACCATGCCGACACTTTTTCCCACTTTGAGCCCAGGTTATACAATTGCTGCATCCAGTAACTGAAATAACGACACCTACTGATAAAACACGATGCATCTGATATGTTGAACTAATGGCCCATATCGAATCTGAGTTTCATGTCAAAGGTGATGGAATGTGCTGTGGCGATACGACTTGGCGACTACTCGGCTGCCAATGGCCATCTGCCTCGTTTTCAGTCCGGCTACCGGAAGAGGCACTCAACCAAGACAGCAATGTTGCGAGTTTAGTCAGACATTCTGATGGCAGCAGACAGACGACATGTAGCATTACTGGGTCTACTGGACATGTATGCTCCATATGACTGTGTTGACCACGACCTTCTGCTACAAAGACTGCAGCTTGGATTCAGCTTGACTGGAGCTGTTCTCGAGTGGGTTTGCAGTTTTTTTACAGAGTTGCAAGCAGCAGGTTGTTATGTGCTCTACGTTAATAGATTGCATTACTTACTGTAGGTGTGTCCTATGTACCTGTTGTTACCTCCACCAAGGAGGTTATGTTTGTGCCAAAGTTTGTTTGTCTGTCTGTGTGTTAGCAAGATAACTCAAAAAGTTATGAAAGGATCTTTCTGAAATATTCAGGGAATGTCAGAAATGGCAAAAACTACAAGTGATTCAATTTTGGAGGTGATCCGGAAAGAATCCTGAATTCTGGATCACTCTGAAATTTTCGTTAACATTGCTTTAAATGGGACTACAATGTTGTGTCGAATCAATATGCTTGGCGGAGGTCTGCGCTCTCCAAGTGTTTTCTAGTTTATAACAATTTGCATATGGGCGGCTAGTTCACTCTCTATGACTGGTTTAGGCTGTCGCTATATTTAGTTTAGTGTCTTAGTGTTTGTTGTAAATGGTTGATACACACGACTGCTCCTCGTGGGCGGTGATCGCTTGCCTTTGTTGTACATACGCGTGTTTAGTCAACTGACTTGCATGCTTTGCTGAAACCAGTTCTGTTTGGTAGACTGGTGCTAGACTACGGCAGTGTAAAATAACATTATACTGACCAGTTTAGTAGTTTTTGTGAGCTACGTTATCACAAGTTTCTGGCTATTACGCCAGGGTCCTTCAGGGTATCAGCTGAAGATGCATTGCTGCTCCTGGTCAGAACTTGTGGCGTCTACGCACCAGGGTTTTGTGCGTGGCTCCGGGTGTTGATATTGACATTACCGGACAACCGGTGTTGGACGGTCGTGTCCAGTTTTCCAGACCATGTCGCGGCTCTAGACAGCCGGTTCCAGAGAGCGTACGACCCACTTCTCGTCCTCAACGTCTAAACGCCACCAGACTACCGTCGGCGCTCTGCTACTGCTACCTGCTACCCTCCGCATCATCGCTGCTTGACTTCCTGCGTGACTCTGAAATTTTCATGTGCATGTGGTTTTCTTATTATAACTGTTGTTATTTGCTTGCTACCACATATGTGTGTTATTGTTAATAATCACTTTTTATTTTTCTGCTTGATACTATAGATCTGTGTTGTTATTTCAAACTTATTTGCATACCCCTAGTTACACGCTAGGTTTGTAACAAGGTCCCCTACAATAGTCTGGCATCTACGGTTCAGCAGCTGTCATTCGGCATCCCGCAAGGTTCCAAGTTGGGCCCGTTGAGTTTTGTAGACAACCGAACTGGGTCATGTGATTGCCCAGCATGGTCTGTGTTTCCATCAGTACGATGATGACAGCCAGATATACATCGGCACTACAGTTAATGATGCAGTGCAAGCAGTTCAGAAATTCACACCATGTGTCAGGGTCATTCGTGACTGGATGTCAGCCAGTAGGCTGATGAAACTCAATCTGATGAAAACAGAGGTCTTGTGATATGGGTCCAGTCAACAACTAAATCAGATCAGCATCACCGACATTCCACTTCAGTCGACAACGATTAAAGTCAGCGAGTCAGCACGTGACCTACCTTGGTGTTGTCATTGACTCAAAGTTGTCACTGTCAGCACATGAGGTGGCCTTCTGCCGATCTGGGTTTTACTACCTGCACCAACTCCACCCAGTGCTCAGGTCATTGACACAGGAAGCAGACGGAACACTAGTCCAGGCGTTCATAGCCAGCCGCTTGGACTATTGTAATTCACTGCTGTACAGCGTGTCTCACAGCCTGATTCGGAAAGTCCAGTCCGTCCAGAACGCCGTCGTTCGGCTTCTCACCGGAACCAGACGTGGGGACCACATCTCACCAGTGCACTGGCTTCCAGTCCAGAGACGAGTTGACTTTAAACTGGCCTGCTTTGTCGTTTCGTCTTTGTTCGGCCAGGCGCCTCCGTACCTGGCTGACGACATACACCTGGTCTCGAAAGGTTCTTAACGTCGGCTGCGTTCATCTATTGACAGATCGTGTGCTGTTCCACACACTCACAGCACATTCGGCGACAGAAGTTTTGCTGCCGCCGAGCCACATGTTTGGACCAGCCTCCGAGTACACTTACGCGACTAAGACAGAGTTTACAGAACATTTAGGCGTGAACTTAAAACACGCTTGTTTTAACGTTTCTGACCAGGGCGCAATGTGACACTTTTTCCAACTGCGCTATACAAATGCTCTTACTGAACTGAACTGAAGTAGACAAACGACGACATACTCGCAGCAGTCTGGCTTTCTTGAGATGAGGTAGCAGCGAACAGCCTCGACCCACAGCCATCACTGACAACAAACATACAATAACAACACAGCACTAACTAGACGAGCACTCAGACAGCCAAACCTCTGCCAACACTATTTCATTTTTTCCAGTCCGGTGAAACACTACACCAGATCGCTCTAAACAGACATCTGGTGCGGTCCGTCTGGTCGAGTGCTGTGTTTCATTGAACCCATTTCTTCCCATCTTGTTCACCACATGGCCGAGGTTTGCCCTATACGGCACAAGCCATGCTGCAGAGATACAGAGAGACAGACACAGCCACAGACATTGCCTGACAATAAGGGTTGCATAGGCCTAGAGCCTGCACCATCGCAAGCCGACAGACAAACAGCCAAACAGGCAACCTGTAATAAATAACAGCCAGAAGGTGTTCATGAGAGTGCATATATTCGCCAAGTAAGTTTTTTTACCGAATAGCAATTTCAACACATTTTCTGAATTTGTTAGTTGAAAAACCGGATAACCAACTAAAATTCTTAATTTCCTAACAGCTATACCATAGCACTCTGCTACTGGTGATATCTCAGACAATTACACGGTTTACTGGTAAAGTAGAATTGCAAAACTACTGACGTCACAATAGCAATGACGTCATGCACTGTGAGTGAGTGATTTGTACAAACAGACAGTGATTACTTAACCTCTGCCAGTTCACTATATTCACTTTTGGCAGAGATAATTACGGCATGCAACCAGACATAAAAGACAAGTACATGTAGACAAGAGCAGCAGTACCGTTGAGTATTATTAGACCACTACTCACCCTGAACACCAGATGCCATTGAGGACAATGGATTCACCCAGCTGAGCCTAAAGTCTTCCTCCACGTATCGAGGTCCCACCACTACAACGCAGCCATCCAACAACTACAACAACTACCACAACACCTAGCCGGCTACCACAGAAACCACTACAACACACAGCTGCACACCAGACACCTGAACCTGCTATCAGCAGAAAAAAATTGTCAACTGTTATTCATCCCCTAAATCATCAGATATCAAAATACATTAAACATCAAGCTGCCACAATGCTCTACCTACCAGCAAAGTTTCAACTTCAGATTGTTGTAGCCTCAAGACACTGTTTGACAAACATCACTCGTCATCAGCTGAGCCCGACAGTGCAGTTTTATACCAAATTCCATTACACCGACTCTGCGACAAAGTGTGCGGACTCAAGGACTCTGTCTCAAACTTTCCCCATGTCTCGCCACAGACTAAATTCAATCGAAGTGACACAAACTAACTTGTCACAAACTTTGCCGCAACCACTTCAACATGTCAAGATGGTTTGGAAGCCCAAAAGTTACCTGTAACATCCCCATTTCATGGTTTGTGTCCACGACTTTCACGGTCCGCGTTCCGCGACTTTCAAAGTCTGCATCTGCGACTTTTACCAAAACTTCCTTGAAATTTGGCTAAAACAGACTGGCGTCGGTCAACAAAATAACCCGTATGCTGAACGCAGTTGGTACGTGGACAGGTGACAATAGGTAAAAAGCAAACCATCAGTACAGTAGTCAGCCAACCAGGTCAACTCAGCCTTGCATCCATGCAATGGTAGACACCTTGAATATCGGTGAAAACTGGGGTTTAAACAGGCACATCACGTGACGCACTGCTTTCCCGCAGTGACATGTGACTGACTTAACATGCATTATAAACCGTATAACAAATAAGTAAATAATCTGCACCCTGACAGTGTAAACTGGTGTCTGTCCAGCCGAGAGCTAAGACTAAGTGCTACCCTATGCTGACTCAGAAAAAACTATACGCATCATTAAACAACATCAAAATTTACTTCAAAGTTAGTGAGTGAGTGGGTTTATCATCCGGCCCAATGCAGTATCATACGTCATTTCGGGGACGACTTTTCCAGGCAGTGAACATAATAAATTCACTTCAAAACGTCAGATATTAAGACAACGAGGGATCTACGACAACAATGTTGACATACCGAGCGGGTGATCAGATAGATCAATGTCGGTAGTGATGGAAGGAAGACACAAGCTCTCATAATCATCAGAAACAGCACCATTAACAGGATCCGCAGTATCAGCAGCAGTAGCACCAGTTGAATCAACAGCACCAGTCACAGCAGTAATGTCAGTCTGAGCAGTGTTACCACTAGCTCCAATGAGAACTCGTTGTCTGGGCGGCCGACACGGCATTTTATTCAGATCTACAGATACAGAGCTGGTAATAAGAGATAAGAAATATTGTTTTTACCGGGTTCAAATTACCGGTAAGCTAAAAATCGACAAAAAATGTCTCAGTTGCCAGGGCTCCACCGCGAACACCACTGGCATTGGGGGGATCGACGACCCTGGAAAAAAACGTAAAAAATTCATCCAAACGTGATCAATGTCAATTGTTAGGAATAGGAACACAATGCAGTGAGTGCTCTTAAATCAACACTTCCAATTCAAATCTCAGCTTCTTGTTTTTGATTATGTGACCTTAAAACGTTGTATTAGGCTTATGTAATATGTCTGGTCCAAGTCCAGTATATAGAATATTGATCATTAAGCCTACAGGCCCATAGCAGCCTAGTTTGGATTGACCTGGCAGTTATGGCAAACAGGAACTGCCATTAGCTCTCACGCATCTCATGAGCATTAGCTCAGATTTCTTGTTTCCTCAAAAACTGGTGATTAACTAATATCAAAGCACAGAAATTTTTGTGCAATGTAAAATTATTCTTTATTATAATCAGTTAATCACGTACAATACAATAACAAAATAAAGTTAATAAACGTAAACAAATCAGTCACTGTCATGCTAACACTGTAGCCATCAACAGAACTGTTTTCTGTCCTGCACTAAGCTCCACCCTAATGTAAGTGTAGTCTAGAACAAGAACTTGACACAAATTTGATGATGAAAATCCTAACAAAAAAATCCACCAAAACTAACAGTGGTTGTTGCCCGGGTAAAGTGCATGTTTCATCAACTTCATAAGCTATTAAGCTAACAACTGTCACAAATGCACTGAGACAGCACAGGTCAATACTAAACATTTTGTGTTATCAAATCACTTTCTCCGAATAGTGATTACTGTTTCTATTTCATAATGTATTCTTAGACATGTAACTTTAATCCAAACTTTAGTGATTACAACTTTCACTGATTGTTCCAAAAAATGTTACGACTAATTGCATGACTAATCAATCATGATTCCCAAAGTTCTAGTTAACTGTAATAATGCTCCAATCCAAGCGACACCACACAGTGCTTGACAAACATCCAGGCTTACACTCATGGCTCTATTCAGTAACATCAACAATAGCAAGAAAATCAAACTCGATGCTAAAATGATAGATTTTCAACAAATCAGCAACTTATGTGGGAATGGTTTACATGACCAACAAAATCAGTGAATTACGATTTCATCACTGCTAGCTTTATGACACTGGCTTCACGAATACATGATATCAACAAAAGCTTGCAAAGATGACAAATTTATGCACTATTCTTCTACATTCACTGAACTTGAATGACAAATACAAATAAATAATAAGTAACCAAATTTAATTTATAAAGTGCACGATGTCAGCGAGAAGTCGCCAAATCTGAGGAGCTGGGGTGAAGGCTGAAGTGGGGCACTAGAAATGGCTAGAGGTTGACACAAACAATGTTAAAGTCTATACAGAATAAGGTACTACCTCGTGCCAAGTTGAGCTGTAAAGTGTGAACCAATTTAAAGACAGACTGGCCGGTAGGTTTGTACACACAAAAGACTCCATTGAGAGCCTTGTACACCGATGGAGCATACAGTTCGACTCCTGACATTTCTGTAACTGACATCACAACAAACGTGATACGTTTAATCAATTTCTTTGCTTACTACACTGCAACATGTAGCAACATTACAACACGGCAAGAACACTAAAAGTTGCCCGGCATTAAGGACACGCGTAGGAAGAGACAAGGCAACTGGCATGAGTTAGTAACACTGCAGACACAAACAAATCAAAATCTCAAGGCAAATGACTAAAACCAACTTTATCACTTTGCTCATAACCAATTATATTTCCATCATGAATGAATCTGTAGAAGCAGGGGAAGCAGGCACAAGCTACGGGTAAAAAGCGAACTGCGGATGTGAGGATATCGCAACGGGTAATGCTGTAATTAGGGAAGGTGTGCATTGTGGAATGCAAAATTTCTAAACGGTGTATTTTGCAAAATTTCGCCTGCGTGACATTCTGCAAATTACACCTTAGATTTTTTTTGCATTCCGCAATCCGCAAAATTCAAATAGAATCAAATAATCAACTTAGCATATGCACAGGCTCATATTTTAAGTCTCGAATCGACATCAGCACATCAGGCACAGTCACACAGTCGGCAAAGTAATCACATATTGACGTATTCAACTTAACTCTTGAAATGCCTAGAAGTGGCCTCAGGTAGTCTAGGCCTAATCCACAAATGATTTCAAATGCAGCGCAAAGACCGAGTCGCTTGCTCAGGTAATTAGGTAGCCTACTGTGTTGTTTCATCTGACCGACCGACTGCCATGAAGGCACGATCAGACGGCCTTAGAAATCAGCTTAAGAAGTGGAACTACTGACAAAAGGGTTGCCGGCACGGCACGGCGAGGGCCAAGTCATCGGATTAGATAAGTAAGTAAGTCTTGCATTGTGTCACAAGATCAAAGCCGATTGCCACTGCTGTGAATGGTTCATGGATAGTTAGGATTATACCTGAGCAGACAGAGACAGTATATATTAAGGCCACTCATCACAATGACAAACGTACAGTACTTGCGTTTTGCATTGCACGTTAAAATGCCAGTTGATATAATATAGTTATTCGAGACCACACCGACAAAAACTGCTCCAAGTCACAAGCTTAGTGGGAAGTTTTTTTTAAATTTTATCTGAGGGTTAATGCTTAGAATAGCCATGCCACCTTAAACAGTTGTGTACATATATGACATTGGTGTGTATCGGTGGAATGAGTTTCATTATGCATGTTTTTCTGTAACGGAAATTCCGCAAAATACACCTTTCGAAATTCCGCATTCCGCAAAGTACACCTTCCCTGAAAGTAAGCTGCAATTTATTAACCATCCCCTCACCCTATTCCTAACCCTATCGTTATCGCTAACCTTAACTCTGGCGTAACATCCGCATATCCGCACATCCGCTTTTTACCATTGGCCACAGGCGGTTACTGTAAATACTCAATCGGCGCCATCGGCGAGCAAGTGAACAATTACCGCCGTTGCTGCTCAGCAGGCGTGCTGCTCACAGCGGCAATTTTTTGTGTTTTTGATGTCAATTAGCCTACAATGAACTTGCATTTTTTGCTTTTATTATGACTAATAAAGACAAGTTGCTTTGCCTATCCTACAGTTGTCTATGGAGGTCATTACAACTAGTGATGCGTGATGAAATATTCAAGTTTGAAAGTTCCATAAATTCCGTGAATTTTTTAAATATTTCAAGACCTCATTTTTGAAGTTTTCATTGAAATGTCATATTTTAGTTATAATTTACCGATAACTCGAAAAAGTGTCACTTAACAACAGCTAAAGGCCAGTGAC
>Ga0209671_1002286_pt1 | contig 17337 bp, 7 predicted proteins | sample WorMetHERISLAND2_2_FD_187401 | JGI IMG/M metagenome (GOLD analysis project Ga0209671, IMG submission 187401) | Marine gutless worms symbiont microbial communities from Max Planck institute for Marine Microbiology, Germany - Olavius geniculatus... | ecosystem: Host-associated > Annelida >...
GGATATGGATATATCTGTGGATATCCACGGAAAATCTGTGGATATGGATATGGATATGGATATGGATATGGATGGCAAATTTCATATCCACGGCAAGCCTGTCTCTTGCTGTCAGCGCCAAGCTTTATTCAGTCCACCACCGCTGTCAGCTAAAGCGTGGTTTCTATCCAACGCAACATACGCTAGGCAACGCAATGGACGCATGCAACAATCGCTTTCAGGCTATCTTTGCGTTTTGGTCTTTGCGTCTGCTGCAGCGATCATTGCGTTCGTTGCGTTGAACGGTAACCGATCGCCGCCGACTTGACGTCAGAGTCGCTGCGTGCAGCGATTATGTCGGCTCAACAGTTGGGTTCGTTATTAGCTTTATCAACAGCAGAGTAAACGATCCCTGGTGCATAGTGGTCGTCGCCAGCAACCGACGAAGTAACTAAATGACTTCATTGTTGCTATAGGAACGGAAAACTGAATTGCGGATGGGAAGGGCAGTGGGGAAAGGATTGCGTGACCAATTACCGATGCCGTTTGAAATGTCAGTGTCGTTAACACCACTGTGCATCATGTTGGCAAAAGTTTTATAAATGTCAAAAGACAGGAGGACAAGGCGTCGCAGGTGCTAGCGGGTTAAGTCTGTTGGAGGAAAGGTCAGATTGCGTTATTGGCAGTAGCACTCAGGGCTGCTGACTTATGATAGCAAAGTTAGGAAATGCCAAGGCGAACAAGAAATTTAAGCTAATGCTCATGAGACGCGCGAAAGCCTATAACAGTTCCTGTTCGCAAGCAATCTTGGTCTATCGCTATCCATTTCGTCCCAATTCACTTTTTTGCAGCCAAACATCGCCAAAAAATATCACAAAAAATATTTTAGAATTCAAGGTCATTTCAGGTCATCGATGTTGACACTTTAAAGAAGCTCGTAAGTAAGTAAGTAAGTAAATGATTTATAAAGCGCCAAAATTTAGTGTTTGTTATGATAAGCAGCATGTCTGTGCATATCTGCAACTATTTTCACGCTAGACAAGCCGACAACGGATAAATAACCACTTTTAAGAAGGATACCCCTCATTGATACTTGCTTGCGCAACCCTCCTTGAACGCAGAGGGTTCGGACTTGGACTGCTAAAATCTACATTCAATGCTAAAAATTTCACACGCAGGTTGTTTTGGTCTATCTCCCGTCATTTTGGCGCAATTCACTCTTGAAATGCGCGTCGCAGCCCGAAATCGCGAAAAATTCACTAAAACCCGCTATTTTGGGGGTTCATGGTCATTCAACGTCATCGATGTTGACATTTCTAAAAAGCTCGACGCCAGTGCTTGTTATGATAGCAGCACGTCTATGCCTATTTGCAACCATTTTCACGTTAGACGAGCATATAGCGGTAAAATAACGCTTTTTTAAAGGGGAGTGCCCCTCTTTCGCCCCCTCGTTCGAGGGAATCCCCTTAAACCAGGGCGATGAAATGGCCGACGTCGGCAACGCAACGACCAAGACGAGAGACCGCAGACACCGAGTTGCGACGCCGACAGTGCACGCACATCCGAGAGTCGCCAGCGCAGCCGCGGAACCTCACACCATGCCGACCAACCATATCAGCAAGGTCCGCCATACAGAGGACGAAAAGCTTTCAGTTGCCATTCATCCATAAAAACTCTGTCCTAAATTGTTATTTAGGCCTAACTGTCAAAAATATTGGTGCTATGTTTGCTTGCTTGTGAAATTTTACTGAAACAAAACTGTTTGCATCAGTTATTTTTTGCTATAGTTGTCGTGGGTAGGCCTACTATTAGCCTGTATGAACTGTTGTTTAATATTACGAAGACTGTCACTAAATTTTAAAAAAGTCTTTAGTTCTTACTTTTTTGCCAGACTGCAACCAGACGCTTTATATAGATTCAAATTGCATGTCAGTTTCTTGACGAAAATCTGCTTTAACATACTGCTTGTATAGAGGGCAAGGCTGCTGCGATGCGTTTCCGCTGCAAGTACATCGAACTGTCGGCAGTGTTCAACCACAGACTGGGCTGATTTGCAGAAGACTGGGTTTGACTACAGCCACACTAGATTCAACCAATTAGAGATTACGACAAGATTCAACCACAGACTGGACGAGCTACTGGTGGGCATCATCAAGCAGATGCGACTCAAACTGCTGGTCAAAATCTTCAAGAAGATCAGGAGCAAGAAACAGCACATGAAGTTCACGCACAAGATCAGCAAAAGTATAAAGTCTCGTATAATCTCGCGGTTCCTCTTGGCTCTACTCTGTTTCTTTGTTTTGAGTCAAAGAAAAACCGTACAACAGTTAGGCTTACATGAAGTTCACGCTTAACTCAAGATCATCATGGACGGATGGAGACGATGGAGATAACGCGATGCAAATTGAAACAAAAAAAAATCACTGCAAAAAGAGCGAAAGAATGAACGCATCATGCCGATTTCTGGTTAATGCGAGAGAAAGGGGGAAGGCAGGATCAAAATCTTCAAGAAGATACGGTTAGAAAATCAGCGAAACAAGCGCGCGAAAATCGCCTGTGAGAAAGCGTGCGTCGACGCGTGTTGTCTGGATCTCCGCGGCGCAAAGCATCTCGTTGGCAAGATCTTTGGCGGGACGTCGCGACGTCGCAGTCATTCGTGTGACAATCTCCTTGTCCTGTAACAACGCCACCCCTCCCGTTGGCGTCCAGTAATATACAGTGTGCAACAAAAAGTATACCCTAAAGTTGGTTGTCGTTTTATGAACAAACGCTTGGAATTTTAACGCGAGTTGTACACAGTTAGGCCTATTATCTGCTCATACATGCATAAAAAGACCAGACAGGTAGCATTTGATATTGCTACGTACTTGTAAATAAACCTAGCCTACCTGTATAGTAGGTCTAATAATAAATGCGTAAAATTTCGCTTCAAAATTTTTGGCGATTGCTAATATAGTGGCAAAAATCGCATAACATAACATAACATATTCGTTTAATGGACAAAGTTGACAAATGCAACTTGTACAAATTAACAGGCGGTTACACACTAAAGAGTTACAAAAAAAACTACAAAGCAGTAAAAACAAAAACAACAAGACTATTTCGCAAATAGGCCTAATTCTTCGCAGCCCGCTCAGCAGCTGCGCCCACCCCCTCTGGCGCCGCCCATGGCACGTTTAGCACTGAAACTAGAAACTGACGGACACGCTAACAGTTTAATTTAGCACTTTAAACTAAAACGAACTGAAAATGTTTTAAATTGAAATGAAAAAGAGAAAGTGAAATAAAAGTAAATGTTATATAAAACATTAACAAATCAAGAACCATATGGGATAGCTACTGAGCTAGAAACCTGAGATCAAAAAAAAACGAAAAAAAGAAATAACTTAATAACTAAAACTTTAAACAATGGAACGTTCTCATGTGAGTCAGTGGTGAATTCAAGGGGAGAGCGTGCCAGCGTGGTCCCTATTGACTGGATGCATCTTAAAACAAGTGATAATTTTCCCCCAAAAAGTCGAAAATGCATTATTTTTGCACAAAATTTTAGGGGAAAGGGCAAAGCCCCTTTTTCAGACTTGACCCCCTACCCTTTCGCCCTCCCTATTTCATATTTCTGGATCTGCCGACAGTCACTGATGTAAGTTCACTGGGTTAGTCGGCTCAGTGGCTCATTTACGTGTCGTAAATCGTAACATAACAAAATTGTTAATTGGCTCATCACTATTTGATATTTTTCTTTTCCGGTTTGGGTTTGTTTACAAACACAAAAGTCAACACTGTTATTCGTTTTTTTTTGCTTTTTAAAGAAGATAAGCGAAATTATCGTAGTGGCGTGGCTTATCTAGTGGATGCACTGCAAACAGTTGCGGCTACGGGTAAAAGTGGTTGCAGATGTGCGGATCTGCGGATGTCGCAACGGCTCGGTGTTATTGTCAGTACACATTTGTTGACAAGTGAATGATTTCTAAGCTATTGTCAGTATGGGATGTACTGACAAGTCAGGTTTTTACGCTATTAAAAAAAGTTCTATACTGAATGGTGTTTCATTATTGCTAGAAAATAATGATCGCTGTGTTATTAATGCATTCTTTTGTGTAGCTTAATAAGTATTAAAAACCTAAGTAACCCCTCAGCCTTATAAAGAAATTTCTGTCCTATTTGAAAGAATAGTGTGTCACCCAGCTGTAATACTATTTAATGGTGAAAGCCTGTAGAATACAACTTGTGCGCATTGCTTATTTATAACCAAGCATTCCTATTGGCTACACTGACATTAGCCTAGCAAGCATTCAGTTGTTAGTGCACTGCATACTGTCAATAACATTTATGGTCGCAACTGTCAACACCGTAATTTAGCTGCAATTTATTAGTTTAACTATTTCCTAACTTTATACTTTTACTTTTGTTATTAACAAAAGTCTAGCAGTTGTTGGGCTTTGGGGTCATCCATAAATAATGTCATGCTGCGATGGGGATGAGGGGGTTTACGATATCTAGGGTTAGAACGATACCAAAAAGCCACCCATTACCCAATATTCTTGGGTCCTACCGATACCAGTACCTAATACCCATCGGATCAGTGGCCTCTCGCCACGTGCTGCTGCACTGTCAGGGCTAGACTAGACACGGGAAGTTAAGTGCATTATTGCACACACTGTGTTAATGTAATGAATGTAATGTAATCTTGAGTTGTTTTGCAACCCATGCACCCGCCCACCATTGGACGCCATCGACGCTGTAGTGTCTCTTCTCACTCTTCTCTCTGTCCATTGCCTCTCAGCCTATGTATGCTGTGGTGTATGCTATGCCAGGAATAAGACAGCCACGTTTTGATCCTCACGGCCATGCACAGTACCAGACTGCATCATATTCTAGCTGTTGAAATTTCCATGTGGAAACCCGTCAACTGTAAACAAACAGTAATACCATGGGAAAGTGCTGACACTGACCAGTGGCTCCTCATGACCACCAGCGCGTCGTGGCATGGTAGCATGCCTTGCCCTATCCTCCTCTCCCCTCTATTTCACACTCGGTGGACAGTGTGCCTGGACAGAGAGCGACCCATTGTGTGTGGTATTACCATGATTCATACACTTTTTTTATGTCTCTTGTGCTGTTTTCTGAACATAGGCTACTAAAGTACCATGGATTATGGTTGAATCAATGATTAATTGAAATACACATAAGTAGGTGAATAAACTTGAATTTATATAGTGCAGAATGTTAAAAATTAATCTCTAATGTGCTCTAATACAGCAAGCAAAACCAGCAGTTTTTGTACTACAGTTAAATCCACCACATCCAATAGTGATTTACTCTAATGCCTTCTTCATGCAACAGTGATGGTATATTCACAACAGCCGTCAACCAGGTGCACTGAAGGCCGTGTAATCGAGTACAGAAACCCCCTTACAATCGCGTATGCTACCTGGCGCTGGTAGCCTGGTAACCTTCACTGCAGGGCACCAGTGACAGATGAAACTGCCACTGGTTTTGTAGGCATCACTACGCAACATTGCCATTGTTCTCTTTCACATGCTAGCACGTGACATTTGACTGTCACCTTTTAATCAAGTTGGGCAATGGGCAGTCGGAGTCGGCCTAGTGTCAATCATAGACTTTAGCTACCATATAGCTGGTCGGTGTTGACATCTAGCAGGGATGTGGATGACCTTTGACCACGACGACCCGGAGGCTATATGGTGCAGTGAATGTTTAGCGTTGGCGCTAAGGGTGATAGACTGCTAATTGCTAGTCTAGCGGCGGGTGGCGCTGCTATTTAGCTTCACCGTTTCAGACTGTTAACTGCTCTGATTGCTGATCATATACATCCATGTCGGTTACTGAGATTAGGCCTAAAGTGTGAGACGGCGTACTGCAGAGAGGGGGCAATCCTTCCAATCCCTCATGAATGGCAACTGTTCTACAGTTATGTCTACCCCACCCCATTCTTCCTGCCACTGTTGTTTGCTAGCATATCGAGATAATTATCATTGCATAGTGGTTGCTGCCCGCCGCCGACTGCTGTTTGATCCACGCTTAGACAGCAGACAGCGGTGGGTGGCGATCGCTTATACTTAGCGAGCAGATATCGGTATTGGATTTCAGTCAAAAAATATCGCCCAATACCCAGTCCATCGAATACCGGCCAGTATTGGCCAATACCCGGTATGCCAATACTAGTATCATTCGAACCCTAATGATATCGTGACATGGGGGGGTGAAAGGTTGCAAGACGTCATGCACATAACATTTGTGGCAAGGCCTCGCCAGGGAGTCGTGGATGATAGCGCTAGTATTCAGGAGATCATTTGTACATATCTGAACTTTTATATGCTGTGCTTAATGTTGCAAATGTGTCATATCATACCAAAAATTGTGTTGTATTTGAAGCTCATATAGAACTGTAGGCTTCACTACAGACTGCAAGGGGGGGGGTTAGAAGTTTGTGATGTCATAATTGTGGGGGTTCAGAACAGCATGCCAAAATGTGAGGAAGAGGGGAGGGGGGTAATTTTTCCCTATAATTGTATGACATCATTTGTGGATGACCCCTTTGGTAAAAAGTGGATTATGGATACGCAGATTTCAGATGTTACGTCGGGGTTAGGGCTAGACTGTTATACAGTTTTCACGGCTCTGATCTCAGAATCATACGATTGAAATGCTTTAATATTAGGCTAAGTTAGGGCTAGTGTTGTTGATAGGGTTAAGATTAGGTACATTGTTTTGTTTATGTATCTCGCATATTTTAATCTTCTCAGTTGCCAGAGTCAGCACTGTGAAACATTTAGGGCAGCGTAATGGATTTTTCATGCTACGCACTAACTTTCTTTTATTTCCGTTAAGTTGAATGACAATGTTTTCAGTAGCACTCTCTAGCAATGCTGCTGAAAGTGCTGAGTTACTTAACTGGCCCATGGTTAGCAACCGGGTTAGTAATAGGAATAGCATTAAGGTTAGGGATATGGTCAGGGATAGGGTTTGTGTTTGGTGGCTGTATATCTAGGCAGCAAGTATTTGAAGCAATTCGGTTCACTATAGTTCCCATTATGCTTCATAAATGTGAGTTTTAGTGTCTGAATATAGTCAGGAACATACGTAATTTATATGACATAACATATATTACATTTTTGTAAAGTCTACACTGTGTCCACAAAAAAGTGCTTTCACCTACACATTTAGTTATAACAAGCGGAAACTTGCACAGATTTTAATAAAATATTACACACATGAAATGACATTCATTCTGAACACTACACTGTAGCTTTACAGAAATCTACATTGTCTTTGTGGACATAGGCTTGTCTGATTTTAAATAACGCTGCAAAATGCAAACAGTTTTCAAATGCAGCTAATGTCAATCGTGTGTAGCAAGTGTTTCACAGAAGCAAAAAACCAGATCTCTGTCCAAAATACAAACATTAATCTTTTAGCACCATGTACTTTTTCGATTCTAAGTATTTTTGTTAAGCATCAATCTTCTCTTGACACCGTTTTGTTTGTTTATCACCAAGAAGTGATGTTACAAATGACATCAGCCAATAAATACAGATCTGTGAAATTGCTTTGAAAAAAAAGAATAAAAATCTTTTAAACAAAACGACAGATTCCTAAAAATATTGGCATCAATTGGTGACTTAAATAGATATCACATTATATGTAAAAAAATTTTTTATTGAAATCAGTGCAAGTTTTAGTTTATTATTGCAAGATGCTTAGGGGGCATGTTTTGAGCATATCTAGAAACTGTAACTACATTTTATTGAGAATTATGGGAACTGTGATGTGGTGAGTGCTGTTGGTACAAAGTGGCTTTGCACATATGACAGCCTTTACCTATTGCTATCTGTCACTTGTAATGCAAGAATGTTTTTTTTTGTTTGTAACTGTTGATTTGTTGATTTTATGATGAAAAAACTATACAAACCTTGTTAATCCTGATTCTACTGTGCACATTTGTGAGAGTTAAGGCTAATATCTGTTGGTATAATATATGTTATCTTTTGGTTTGTGTGCTGAAGCACCTGAGTGACTGCAATTTTTCATCTGACATTTTAGGAATTTTACTTTTTGAAGACTCATCTTTGCAAGTACAATGGCAGAATTTCTGCCACAAGAGGTTTGCATAAATTATTTGCTAGTATTTTAGATCATTTATTGTGTAGTTTTAATTTGTCTGCGTACTGTCACAGTAATTGTTTTAGTCTTTGGCATTCTTTTTTGGGCTTTTGTAATGCATTTTGCTTTTATATGCTGCACATGCATCGGATGTGCTCAGAACCACATGCTTGCTTACTTAATCCTGAGATTGGTAATATGATGATGTAGATTGGTGACACCCCACAGAGAGAGGATTTAAGTAGGAAAACTGGTCAGACAGTGTTATGTCCCAAAATGTCAACTTAGTTCATAAGCACTGTAATTTGATGAATGCACAGCTTGTTAGTCTATGCTATTGGCTCATTCATAGTGAAATTTCCCACATTTTTGATGTTATGCTGTAGGTGTCTATGGTATGGGTTGTTGTGTGTCCATCCGTCTCTCTGTCTGTCTGTTACTGATGTAGGTTTTATGGGAAAACTTTTTACACAAATAATTAGCCATATGCCATTAGGCATGCAAAATTTCAGCATTTTAGTGCAAGGAGGACAGTTTCAAATTTGGGGTTGAATGGAGAGGGGTCAGAGAAATGTGCATTTTGCAACGGAAAACTGGTCATATCTTGGAAACGGTGAGTGAGTAATTGCTCAGAGACAACTTTTGCAACAGATTATATCTTATTACAATCGGCAGCTTTTGCAGGACTCATGAGTGTGACAGACAGATAGACCGACTGCGCTACGATAACATTTGTTGCAATAGTCAGTTACTGCCGTTGCCAGTGCAGCCTAATGATAGTGATTGTTTGATTGCTGTGTGATTCAGGTGGTTTCACACATAATGCGGTTTCTCGATTTGCCGGATCGGAAGTCAGCTGCACTAGTTTGCCGATGCTGGTATAATGCATCTCTCGACCTGTTAGTCATGTCAAATGTTGTAATGACATTCCCGTCTTGGTCACAGTTGGATGCTGCCTTGCCACTCCTGTGTCAGCGCAGTCGACTTAACATTGTGCTTGAGAGCATTGATAATTCAATAGTTACTCGTGACAAGGTTGCTAATCTGGACGATGAATTCTGTCGACGAGTTCGCAGTCTGTCGCTTGCTGGCTGTGACATTACTGAAAGTCTGTTTACGTCGTTGCTGAGCAATTGCATGGCGCTGGAAAGGCTGAACATAAGCCGATGTAATGCTCTGTTCATGACTGGCCAGTTACTGTCCAAGCCTGGGGATAGTTTGCTGCTGTCCGAAGCGCTGGCTCATCTGCGCGAGCTGAAATTAGCCTCAATAAGATACATCTCTGATGAGACTTTCACTCGCCTGGTCTCAGTCTGCTCTAGTCTTGAGAGTTTGAGCCTTGCTGGCAACCAGATTGTTTTCCATACAAACAGATCCCTGTGGAGTGGAAAAGAATCTGCACTTCTGACGTTTGACAACGTCATGAGTTTTTTGGAGGCTAATGCATCGTGGATAACAGTGCTTGATTTCAGCAGAACGATGATCAATGATGAAGCACTGTCTTCGCTGGCCAAAATTCCAGATCTTAGTTTGAGTGAGCTGTTTCTTGGTTTCTGCCAGGAAATATCCGATAAAGGAATAGCAGCTTTATGCAAAGTTCAGCCTTGTCTGAAACTGCTTGATCTAACTGACTGCCAGTCAGTTACCGATGCCAGTTTGGAGTCGATCTGTTCAGAATGCAACAATATCCGTGTCCTGCGACTTGGCAAGTGTCGGCGCATTACTGATCTGTCGGTCTGTAAACTGAAGTGCCATCGTCGTCTCCGACAGCTGGATTTAAGTGCCTGTTACTCATTGTCATGCCGGGGTCTGTCTCTTGGACTGTGTTCAGCCACATCACCACTGACCTATCTGACGTTGCTCAATCTAGGATGCTGCAGCTCGGTCAGTGACAGCTTCATAGTTGAGATGACTTCTTGCATTCCGGGCTTGTTGGACCTTGACGTCAGCTCATGCAGCATTGGTAACACAAGTCTACGTGCTATCTCATCACGGCTGACTAACCTTAGACGTCTGCGGCTTGCCTGGTGCCAGGATATCAGTGACGCAGGACTACTTGGCATGGCAGATGTGGACAACACTGACTTTCCACACAGCCACGGTGATGACGAGGTCGGACATTGTCGCTGTACGCGTCGCCAGCAGTCCCTGCACATTTTCAGTTCACCAAAGCAGATGTCCAAGCGACCGACTGCACCAAAGAGTGAACGTGATCTGGCTGAGTCTGACTTCCGTCCAATCACAAACCTGAGAAGTCTGCAGCTGCTGGATCTTACCTCCTGCAATCGCGTCAGCGATCTCAGTGTGTCAAAGTTGATGTCGTTCAACGAGTTACGATGTCTCCGTCTCAGCCTCTGTATAAAACTCACCGACGCTAGTCTTACGGCAGTTGCAGCTGGTCTGCCAAGTCTCGAGGAGCTGCACCTTGCGCTGCTGGGGTGCATCACTGATGCCGGAGTGTGTGAACTCAGTGAACATCTTCATCGACTCTCATATCTTGACATCTCCAGTTGTGATCAGCTCACAGACCACACCATCAACACACTCTGCCACAACCTCAAGACCCTTCGTCATCTTGATGTGTCCCTCTGCACTGGTATCTCGGGTTATGCCCTCAACAAGCTGGAGCGTGACCTTGATCGTCTGGTGCTGGTTAATCGGCGACACGTTGATCCCAGAACATAATCCGTACTGTCTTGCATTAACGTTTCACATTAGCGTTATTTCTGGGAACTTTTGGACAAACTTCTGTGGTCATTTTTCAGCTTTGTATTGACTGTGGAAAGACGTTTGTTAAACCCCGTATGTTCGACATACATAATACTTGAAGCCTGAAAGCTTAAAGCTCTCTGACAGCACACTTACCTTTTCTGAGACTTTAAAGAAGCACATGGCGTATTAAGCTTGATTTATATTTTGCGAGTTTTTATATAGGCCTAGTTTTTGTATTGGCATAATATTCTACGTTGTAATGTACATTGAGCGTATCTAGTGCTAAACCGCGGATCATCTTGACTGACATGAAGGGCATTTAGAATGTCCTGCCTTGGCACTTCCCATAATTTAACTTTGCTGGATCAGGCTGAACTTCAGAAAAATTGGTCAGTTAAAGAAGAGTTTAAAATACTAGTTGTATGTTGATAGATATTTCGGCATATGGATGCCATTGCTGAATGCAGCAGTTAATTTCGCAATTTGTTGGTCTTTGTTTATAGGCCTGAAGTTATTGTTTTGTATCAGCCTAATTTTTTTAATGATTTTTTGCTACGACTTTTACCGTATGCATTTACACGTGTTGCACTGTTCGTTACATGGGTTTTATTGTTGAATTTGTGTTCCAGTTACGTTTGCTGTTTAGAATTTTTGTGATACACAATAAACTACTTTCTCTGATAGTTAATTTTAATGAATTATTTTTTTGTATTTTAAAACCTGAATTTATGACTTGCTTTAGAAAACGTATGATAGCACGACAGGGCTGCCACTTGGTCCCTTAAAAAGTCTCTTTTTAAACACTTGGTCCCTAATTCTTAAAAAAATGGTCCCTAGTAAAGTCATTGGCTTCTATCCCTATACCTCGTGGGTGCAGCTTGCACCCAGTGAAAAATAGGGGGGAAGTATTGATAAGGTTGTAGATCAAAACTTTCCCCATATTTTTTACTGGGCAATCTACAACCTTAACAAAACTTTCTCCCTAGAGGGGAAAGAAGCTCAAAACGGGGGAGTCAGAAATTGGGGGAACCTCAGCCCAAAACTGGATGTAAGTTGCGCCTGATTTTGATTCCAGATTTGGGGGGATAGAAGCCACTGACTAAAGTTCCTATTTCTGTGTAATTGGCTATTTTTCAACTTATCCTGACTATCCTGGAAAAAAATTGGAAGAAGCAGAAGCAAAACAAAAGAAAGCAGAAGACAAGCACAGAAGGACCTTGAAGAAGGTGTCCGTTGTCTTTAGAAGATCGGGATAGTTTGAAGAAAGCAAAGACAGAACAGCATGCAAAGGAAAAGTTGGCTGACTTCCTATTCAAAGAAGCAGAGAACAAGATGAAGAAGGCAGTTCAAACTGGAGATGTGACAGACATTAGCGTTGCTCAAATTTTGCTTGAAACAGCTCAGCTCAAACGTGCAGAGGAGATAGAGAGACAGCTAAAACAACAAACGACATACAAAAATGGGTTGATAAACGCAAGGCTACATTGTTGGACCACTTCGCTAAAGCCGAAGACCAATTGACATTTAAGTATATGGTCTGGACAATGGACACATTTGAACACAGTGTTCAACACAACTGTCAGTTAGTGAACAGTTTAGAATTTAGATTTGAACTATTGCATGTTTTTGATTAATGTTTAGTATATTCACATATGTGTACTTGATGTCTAGTATGGTCATTTACAGGAGCAATAATGATCATAAGGTGGTTGGTCGTGACATTTGGTTTCGTATTAAGCCTAACTTAGGTCACTTTTAGGTCCCTTTTGACAAGTTCTGAGGTCCCTAAATGTCCTAATTGTTGTTATTATATTAGTGGCAGCCCTGTAGCACCAGACAATCTGCAGCTCGTTCAAAGTGAAATATAGCCGGTAGTTTATTAAAAAAGCAACTTAAAGTTGTTTCATGACATATATAACTATCAAACATGAACAGAATATTTGTACTGTTAAAAACCTTAGGCCTACTGCGCCATTTGAGCATTGTTTGTTTTGCAGCACAGTTGACTACTGGCATGTATACGTACGTGTATTATTCTAGGTCGGGTTAAATTTGGCCTATTTTATGACTGCATGGTCACTGAGCACATGAGACATGCTGTTGATCGGTTCAAATTATGGTTGGTTATAATACGTGTAGGCCTAGTAGGCCTAATCCAGAAACTGATGAAATAAACAACACGTCACTCTGCCCTGTCAGTTTAGCAGTATCAGTTAATTGTAATAACAGAATAAATGTCAAATGCCGTGTTGCAAGTATGAACTAATTGAACATAACTCTAAGCCTCAGCGAAAAGTGACCTCATCAGTGTCTCAAAGCCAATCCAAATGGACTGTGAACATTAGAACCGATAAGGTTGAAATTATATTATCACAAAATACTAGCTGTATGGGCTGTAGGCCTATTCATACATTCCTATAGGCCTAAAGAAAAACTTGAATTGTACTTGTACGTTTGCGTTTTGTTACGCGCAACAGCAGAATGCTTCGCGCGTCTTAGCCATCGTCCAGGAGTTCGTCCGTCCGTTACACTGCGATTGTATCAATACGGTGAAATCCTAGCTCACTATGGGCTGCTTCAAGAACTAGTTTTTTTTATGACGAATTAAATTTCATGCCCCTGGGTGAGCGGGTTTCTTTTGAACGATGGCGTAAAATGACCTTGAACTCTTAAAATAAGGTTTTTTTGATATCTTTGGCTGCGGCACGCATTTCAAAAATGAATTGCGCATTTGCGTCGAAATTAAATCTGAACAACCTGCGTATGAAATCTGAGTTTCGACCTCCTAGGTTCAAGAAGTATTCTTTACGGAGGCCTCAAATTTCGGTACTACTTCAAGACACATTATTATTTTATTGCACGCTGTACACTGATTGCCCAGATGGCAGGACCGATGCTGTTGCGCGTCACGTGAGCTTTTTATCTTTCTTCGAGTCCAGCGATATTTTTTACTTACTGCTATTTTTGTACGAATCTTGCGTGTATGATCGTACCTTGCATATTGTAAATAAAACAATGCTTCGACGAAAGCCAACACGGATTGAAATGAAAATAGAGGACATAAGTGAATGGATGGCTGTAAAAAAGGAAAATGAGAATAAGAAACAAGCAGCAGCTGAAGCTGGTCCGCAGCAGGGCGACTCACAGGCCGTGCACAAGACGCGTCGGGAGATCGTTCATGAAAGGATTGGCTACGACCCTAGAGCAGCAACTGGTCGAGAAACGACTATGGCATTGCCCAGGCCGCTTCACTAACTGAACTGCTAGGTACACCGAGTCGTGGTTATTGTCAGTTGTGTGTTATTCAAAATAACAGTTTCCCGTCGGTGATGTCCCAGTTCTGGGACCCTGCCGACTAACTATCCAGATCCAGGCTTGCAGTTAAGCTGTATGTGTTACAAGTTAAGGTGATATTATTCAGCAGCACACTGACACACAGTCAATGTAATGCGGTCGTTATCATCTTTTGTGATTTTTGCTGTTTTCGATGTGCGAGTTCTTCAATGTTGCCGTTAACAAGTGTATAAACTGATGTTTTGTACATTTATTTCCAGAATAACTTGTAATATGTCAAGCAGGACATAAAACCCTACTCACTAGATGACGGTAAATCTCCCATGCTATGTGTCTGTAGGCCAGTGCTCATCTCTGTTTCAAGGCCCTGAACCAGCAGTAAGCTGTAGTTCAGTTACATTGGTGGTAAACCAGACCTCTTCCATGTAGTGTGCTGCTGTTACCTTCTCGGCGGTGAGGCCGGTACTAAATTATACTGCTTGGTGACAGAGGCACATGTGTGTGAACAACTTGCCCAAGGTCGTTATTTGGCAATCCACCGGGTGGGACTTGAACCTGCAACCTCAAGGTTACAAAGCAATAATCTCCCGTAATTCAGACAAAAGTTAGGTAAAGTACAGAAATTTTTACTCACCGTAGACAGTAAGACACTTCTTGTAATAGATGGATGGCCTTTTTTGACCAAATATTAGCTTTTTATTTTGTTGAATGATGGAGTTTTTGTTGTGTTTTCAGGCATGTATTCAGCAGTGGAATCTGACAGACAGACAGTACCACTGACTGCATAGAAGAAATCGGTCATCACCTGTCATCTCTGACTGTACAGTTATATTGTTTATTTTGCTGTGACTTATATGTTTCTGGAAGTGGTTCCTCAGAAAATGGCGAACAACTGTTTGCTATTTTCTGAACAATCACTTGAAATTTTAACACAAAATTTTTGCAGACTTATCATCTGTTTACTCGTGCATAAAGGGGTCAAGCAGCATCTGATTGTCTCTTATTGTTGCAAAGTTATGCATTTTTTGCAAGACAACATTATAATTTAGCATATTTAAAACTCTGTACAGTAACTAGTAATGTGTCTTGAAAACAACTGAGTCCATCTTGTTGTTGGTGACGTAAGAGAGACGTAAACTTTATAAGAAATGTCTGTGAAGTTTGTTCTTTTAATTTATTATTGTAGCCTATTTCGGATCAAAACCAAAATCTGTGACTGAACTCAAGCACAATATACTTGATCAACTTGCCGTAAGTGCTAATCAGCAAATCTGTTAAAAATTTCATCTAAGAGATTGGATGCAAGTGTGAGAGCTGTCAGTGGACACTTGAGTGCTCACAGTGATTGTAAACTGTTTATTATGCTGTTTGAAATGACAGTATTGAGAAATGACGATGCGGTGAAAGAAAAATGAAATAATGGTTATATTTATACTGTTTATACAGTTAATGAAGTACCCTTTGGCACTGTTATGTGGTTAGGAATAGGTAATAAATGTGTGAAATTTTGCTTTGAAATTTCTACTGGTTGCTAAGAAAATGGCAAAAAACTTTAGGGGATACTTTTTGCTGCACCTGGTAGAAATCTTCACAGTTGTTTGAAAGTTGTCAATTGCAAATGATTTTGTCACCCACAGCAGTTTGTCAGAGAGGTGACAGAACTTGAGAAGCTGTGCTTTATCTAGTTAAGAAGTGAAGATATGGGTCGGTTAATATCTCTTCCACTGCAGTGTTGACAAGAGTCCATCTCTCATAGGCAGGGTTATTATCTCTCAGTCCCATGCCATTAGTTTATGTTGCTATAGTTAGATTGTGTGTGCCTGTGTTTTTTTTACTGATCAGTATTTTGTCCATGTCTCATGTGTGTCTATGTAGGTAGGTTTATAATAAAGTACCCTTTGATTATTTTGAGGTCAGTGTCAGTACAAGTGATTGCCTAGACTGGCAGTTCCTGAAATGTTGCACAGTAATTGTTAGTGCTATAGGTCCTAATGTTAGTATTTAATTATTACCATCAACTGCATAACTTGAAGGACTTTTTAGAGTTCAGAGTTTGTTATAACAAGTTCACTTTTAAGAGCCATCCTATCACAGCACTTGCTCATAAGTCAGATGAATTTCTTCAGTCACATGTAAGTCATAAGAGCATCATGTCAGGATTTTTTTTATGGGGGGGGGCAAATCAGTTGCATGTAGTTTTATTTTAATGCACCATAGCTCACATAACCAATTTTTTAGGAGTCATTGCCTGATGTAGGGTATAGTTTCGTGTGTGTTCAAAGAAATTTTGATACTGATGTACAGTAGTCTAAAAACAAGTTAAACTAAACTTATCATTTTTAGCTGACTAACGGTCGAGCTTATGGTACGGTTGTCGTCTCTCCGTCCATCGTCTATAACGGATGTATTGTGGCTAAGCGTTAGGTCTAGGGAAAACATTTTACACAAATAAAGACACAAAGACACATGTGTCTTAAACTTAGGCATGCAAAATTTCAGCAAGGAGAACATTTTCAAATCTTGGGTTGAATGAAGTGCGGTAGAAAAATGTGTTTTTTTTCAACAGAAAACTGGCCATATCTTGAAAACGGTGAGAGATAGGGCCAAGGTTACTGATTCTGATTTGATATTATCTGGTGGTATTATACAATATGTGCAGTCTTTAAAATATTTTGGTATTTGTATAAAAACAAGTAGGAAGTTTGCATGTGACTTTGACCATTTCAAAGCTAAATTTTCTAGAACGTTCAACTGTATTTATGCCAAAAGTTTTACAGGAAATTCAGAATCGATTACCATAGAATTGCTGTGTAGTTGTTGCTTACCAGTTCTGTTATATGCAATAGAGTCATTGCTTTCTCGTGTTTGTGATATTAACAGTTTAAATAACTGCATAAATATTGCAATAGCTAAAATATTTAAAGTATCATTTAACAATGTTGATTTCATTCAGCAGATGACTGGGTAACCAGTCTTCGTGTGTTAATTGGTTGCTGAAAGACGTTCAAGATTTTTTAGTAAATTAAGTTACATCAGTTGACTCTGTTTAGATCGCTAATGCCTCTGTTCTATAATCGCATTTTCTGAGTTTGTGTGTTTCTGTTTTTATTTAGGTTTTAGGCCTGAGTGTGTTTTTTGTGTCCGTTTCTTTTATTCTTTTTTTATCTGTAGATAGTGTTGCTGCTGTCTGTGTGACGAAATAAAGATATATATATATATATATATATA